>ERZ837590.1763-NODE-1763-length-9885-cov-4.809156_pt1 | contig 9885 bp, 10 predicted proteins | sample MGYA00519573_ERZ837590 | MGnify/ENA primary metagenome ERZ837590 (study PRJEB31850, sample SAMEA3708820) | human gut metagenome | biome: human gut; feature: human-associated habitat; material: faeces | place: China | collected 2014 ... | reverse complement strand
GCGACCTATCAGAAATGAACTGGTCAGCCAACAATGTTGGCAGGTAGCAAGAATCCCCTGTCTTTAGACATGGGGAGTGTCAAATAATATATAATAGAAATCTTTTTTACTAATTAAAAAGTGGGGAGCAATCCCCACAGATCATTAAAATACAAAATTTCCATTTTCAAAGATTTTTACATGACTGCCATCTTCTAAAATACCATCAATCATTAAATCTTCTGTTCCCATCATAAAATCAACATGAACTAAAGAATCATTGACCCCTTTTTCAAACAATTCTTTTTTATCCATATCAATCCCACCTTTAATACATTCAGAAAATCCAATACCTAAAGCCATATGACATGAAGCATTTTCATCATATAAAGTATTATAAAATAATGTTTTTAATTCATTAATTGGTGAATGATAAGGAATTAAAGCAACTTCACCTAAATGTTTACTTCCTTCATCACTATCAATAATTCCTTTTAAAACCTCATATCCTTCTTTAGCCCCAAAATCAATCACTTGACCATCTTTAAAACGTAAATAAAATTCATCAACAATATTTCCACCATAACTTAAAGGTAAAGAACTAAAAACAATTCCTTCTACATCATCCTTATTAGGTGATGTAAAGATTTCTTCTGTTGGTATATTAGGAAAATTGTAAACACCATTTTTTAAATAACTTCCCCCACCAGCAAATAAATAATCATCATTCAAACCAATTGTAATTTCAGTCCCTTTACTATTTTTATAATAAAGTTTCTTTAAATTTAGACTATTTAAATAATTAACACGTTTTTCAAAAGAACGACGATGTTGATTCCATAATTCGACAGGATCATGTTCATCATCAATCTTAGCTGCTTTAAAAATAGCATTCCATAAACTATCTAACGCTTCTTGATTTGACATATCAGGATAAACTTTATTCGCCCATTTTTGCGTAGCTCCACCTACGATACACCAAGCATTTGTCATATTATCGGATAAATCAAAATATGTCTTACATGCCTTTTTAACTGCTCTTTGCCAATTAGAAATCTTTTTAGGTTCAATACCTGCAAGCATTTCAGGATTTTCATCATCAACATAAAGAAAACAAGCATTCATTAACGCATAATCATTTCTAAAAGATGAAAACCAAGTAGGTACGTGATTAAAATCTTCTACTTCCATATTTTCATATTTCATACGTGTGACTTCTTCATCACTATAATGAACAACAACTTCTTTAGCACCTACAAGATAAGCTTGTTTAGTAACCTCTCTTACAAGTTGATAACTTTCAATAGATGCACTAATGACAACGGTTTGTTTTTCTTGAACATTCAAACCTGATTGAACAATTAATCTTGCATATTTTTCTAATTTTGTTTCAAAACTCATTTTTCCACCTCTAATTTATCTAATTCCTTTTGCGCTTCAAGATATCCTTCTTGAAGTGCTAATTGATAATATTCTTTAGCTTTTTCTAAATCTTTAGAAATACCATCACCATAATGATACATATAACCTAGCATAAAGCTTGCTTTTGAATAATGATAATGACTAGCTTGTTGATAATATTGCATTGCTTTATGCTTATCTTCTTTTTGTCCTATCCCATAAAAGAACCATCTACCTAAATGATAAAAACCTTCTCTATTTTGTTTTTGACAAGCTAATAAATAATATTCATAAGCCATCTGATAATCTTTTTCTACATAAATTCCATTTTCTAAATAATAAGCATATTTTACAAGTGCTGGTGAATAACCTTTTTTTGCACTTCTTAAAAGATAATCAAGCATTTCCTCTTTACTGACTTCTATTCCTTGTTCACCATAAAGTGCTAATTGATACAAAGACTGTTCCTCATCTTCTTTTAAAATTGCTAATTTAAAATGTTGAATTGCTTGTTGATCATCGTGTTTTTCTTTAAAATACTGTCCTATTAAATAAGCTGCAACAGGATACTGATCTTCTATTTTAATTAAGACAGCAATTCCTTTTTCCTTATCCTGTAAAACACCCTTTCCTTCTAAATAACAAACACCTAAATAATAAAACGCTTCTCTTTCTCCAAGATTGGCTGCTTTTTGATAAGCTTTAAAAGACTTCTTTTCATCCTTAACAGTTCCAATTCCTTGACCATAGTAATAAGCCACAGCCAACGTTGATTGCCCATCTCCTTGATGACTCGCTTTTAAATACCAATAAAAACTATTTTTTTCACTTTCTGGATATTCACTATGCATTTCATAAAAATACCCTAAACAAAATTGCGCATTCATATAGCCCATATTCGCTGCTTTTAAATAATATTCTAAAGCTTTTTGACTATCTTTTTCTATCCCTCGACCAAATTCATAACAGGTTGCCATCGCTGTGATTGCTACTTCTAAACCATCTTTTGCTGCTTCTTGATACCAATGAAAAGCTTTTTGATAATTTTCATTGCAACCGTAACCCAAATCATAAAAACGTCCTAATTTATATTTAGCAAGACTATTCCCTTCATAAGCAGCTTTTTCATAATAATGTAAAGCTCTTTGATAATCCTGTCTTGTTCCTTGACCATATTCATAACATTCACCTAGAGCACAAATCGCATCATTATGTCCTAAGGCTGCTGCTTCTTCATAACGTAAAAAAGCTTCCTCTAGATCCTGAGTTACACCATACCCATTTTGTAAAAAATAAGCCGTTGAAAATAAAGATCTTGGAAATCCTTCATCGACTCCTAAAGAATAAAGTTCAAAAGCTTTTTCATAATCTTGGTCAACATCTATCCCATATTCATAAAAATAAGCAATATTACAAGAAGCAACAACATTTCCTAAATCACTTGCTAGACGATAATATGTCATGGCCATTTGATTACTTTGTTTGACCCCTTGTCCTTTTTCATACATATAACCTAACACACATAAACAATCAGAATCTTCACATTCTTCTCCTAAATGGAAACATTCTAATGCTTGATCATATTTTTTTTGGTCATAATAATATAATCCTACTTGATAATATTGATCAGGTGTTAATTCTTCTAAATCTAATTCATCATAATGATGATTATAAGTAAGTGCACATAAATCAATTCCTATCACTTGATGTTCTTCATTTTCTATCAAATATTGTTCAAATTCATGATAATCTTCATAAGTTTCCATCATCATTTGAATTGAATCTACTTGTTGTTGTAATTCATCAATACTTGCATGATGTGAATAAATAGAAATTAATTTAATATAGGCAATTGATTGTTGATAATCATCTTTTTTTACACGAATCAATGTTTCTAATTCATAATCATTTAGAATTTCATCAATATAATAATGATGAAAAAAAGGTTCATATAAGTGAATTCTTTCTTTCATACCTTCACCCCCAATACAACCTGGAACGTTATTTCTTTTCATTTACTATTCTACTGATTTCATCAGAGAACTTTCCTAAAATAACAGTAACTTTGCCTGTAGCTTGAATAACACCACTTGCACCTAATTCTTTTAAAACATTTACTTTTACTAAATCATCATTTTCTACAAAGAAACGTACTTTACTTCCTTGACTTTGGCTCTCTTTAATATTATCAATACCCCCTAAAGCATGGATTAAAGCTTCTAAATCAATAGGAATATCTTTTAAAGTAACTTCTTTAGGTTTTTTATTTTTTAATACCTTTGCAAAAATAAACCATACTCCAACAATTACAATAATTGCAATTAAAACATAAATAAAATAATCTGACATATCTATTTCCTTTCTTAATAAACATTTTCTTTTATGATATATTTATAGTATACTATAAATCACTAGGGGTGACAAAATGAAAAAATATTTAGATTCTACAATTTGTTGGCCACTTGCCATCATTTTATTTATTCTATGTCTTATTAGTTGTTATACGATTAAATGTGCAGCTGGTTATATTACTTATCCCAATCCTACAGGTTATTGGAGTAAACAACTCCTTTATTATATGATTGGTGTCGGTTTGATTTTTTTAATCAATCGTTTTGGAAATGATCGAATTTACTCGGGAATGTGGATTTTTTATGGAATCTTGATTGTCTTTTTAGTCGGTCTTGTTATTCAAAGATTTGCTATTTATAAATTAGGAATGCATATCATTCCCTTTGCAAAAGATCTAAATGGTGCCACATCATGGTATAACTTTCCAGGATTTTCATTCCAACCTTCTGAATTTATGAAAGTTGTAATGATTATATGTATGTCTAAAACTGTTTCTTTACATAATGAAAAATATTTAATTCATACATTTGATACCGATTTACAGTTAATTGGTCGTGTAGCAGCTATTTCTCTACCACCAATGATTCTAACTTATTTACAAAATGATGCTGGTGTTACTTTGATTATGGCTTTTTCAGTGGTTGTTATTTTATTTGCATCAGGAATTAATAAGAAATGGTATATTGTAGGATTTGCTTGTTTAGCAGTTGTTCTTGTGATTTTTACTTACTTATTTATTTATCGTCAAGATATATTTTCTTCAATTATCACAGGACATAAACTTGATCGTTTTTATGGCTGGGTCGATCCTGAAGGAACTTATCAAAATCAAGGATACCAACTTTATAATGCGATGATGGCTTATGGAACAGCTGGGCTTTTTGGTCATGGATTTGACACAGTGATTATTTCTTTACAAGAAGCTCATACGGACTTCATCTTTTCTGTTATTACTTTAGGCTTTGGATTCGTGGGAGCCATCATTACGCTCATTGCTATACTCGCGTTAGATGTTTGTATTTTGTATGTTGGTTTAAAAGCAACGCATCAAAGTGATAAATATTTTATTGCTGGTATTTTTGGATGTATGATTTTCCAACAATTTTGGAACATCGCTATGATTTTAGGAATACTCCCTATCACTGGTATCACATTACCGTTTCTTTCATATGGTGGGTCTTCACTTTTATCTTACATGATTGCAATTGGAATGTGTTTTGATATCCATCGCCAAACAAGTATCGCTAAATATAATCAAATAGATTAAAGCTGTAACACAAAGTACAGCTTTTTTTGTGCAAGTATGTTAATTATTTTAAAATAAATCGAATTGTATTAAGAAACGGAGATTAGTATGACAAAAAAAAGAGATGGATCTTCATCAACAAAATCGTTTTTCAATTAAAATCAATAAAATACTTCAAGATAAAAAAGATAACCAACAATTTTTAAAATTAATTGACCCTAAATATATGGGCGTTTATGTCGTTGACTTAAAAAAGATATCTTCCGTGATATTATAGGTCCTTCCTATTTTTTAAAACTTGGAAAAGAACAACATAATTGTTTTTCTGTAACAATGAAACTTTATAATAATCTATATATTAGCGAAAACAATCAACAAAATGTTGCTCAATTTATTAATTACATAATTACAACACTATTATCGAAAAACTTTCTAAAGATAAAAACATTGAACAAAAATACAGAAAAAAGATGGCACACTCATTAAAATATCTAGTGAACCCTACTCATAAGATCCTAAAGATAAAGATCTTACTATTTGGATGTTTACCAATGAAAATAGTGCAGATGCTGTCTATGGTTCATTAGATGAAGCTAGATGGTCTATGGAATGTGATGAAAATGGAAATGTCCTTTCTATTTGGTGGAATGAAGGAACTTGTCATTTAATGGGCTATGACTACGATAAAGAACACTTTCAAACATTACCTCCATTTACCCATCTTCACGATAAGATTCAACAATTGCGATAAAAGAGGTATTTGGACGATCTCTATTATTTTTTACAACTTTTACAAACATAACATCACCATCCTATACTACACAAAAAGAAATATTAGATACTATTATAAAAAAAGGATAAAAATAAAAAGACATGAACCTAAGATTATATCTTAAGTTCATGCCATTTGGAGATTAACTCTCCTTTTTATAATGTATTTTCTGATGGGTAAAAGGATGAATAAAACTAATTTCAACACTATCCAAATAAAATAAGTAATCTTCATTTGACCCATAAAGAAGATCTCCCACTAAAGGGTGACCAATAGAAGCCATATGTACTCTAATTTGATGGGTTCTTCCCGTTACTAATTTGCATTCTACAAGTGTTTGATTTTTTTTATGCATTAAAGATTTATAATACGTCTTAGCATACTTACCATGATCATCAACAATTCTTTTAATAGAATCATTACTTTTTAAAATAGGTCGATCAATAACGCCTTCCCCTTCTAAAATTCCTTCAATTAAACAATGATAAACACGTTCTACTTGTTTAATATCTTTAGAAAGCAATGCATGAGCTTGTGATGTTTTAGCAACCAACATATATCCTGATGTTTCTTTATCTAAACGATTTACTAAATGAATTGTACTTTTTAAACCAATTTGTTGATAGTAATACATTAATGCATGACATAAAGTATGGCTTTGATATCTTTTAGTAGGAATACAAGGCATTTGGCTTTCTTTATCAATGATTATATAATAGTCATCTTCATAAATGATTTTTAAAGGAATATTTTCTGGTTGAATATTTGAGTTTTCTATTGGAAAAATAATTAAACAGTCTCCTTTTTGAAGTAAACATCTTACTGTTTGACTTTTTCCATTGACTAAGAAATCACCTTCCCTTTTAATCCTTTTAATCATTGCTTGACTAATTGATAATTCTTTCAAATAATCTCTTAATAAAATCGTTTGTTCAATTTGATAACTCATGAATTAATAAATGCCCTTCTAACTCTTTTAATAAAAGACATTTCTTTATATTCAATAAAACGAACATACTTACGCCCAATCGTAATCTCAATACTTTCAACATCCTCTAATTCTAAATGAATATGATCGATTCCAATCAAAGAATGGTTAAAATGATTTCCAACTAATTTAATCGTTTGACTTTCATCTAAAATCAAACTTGAACCTAAAGAACGATATGCATTATGATGAATTCCTGCAACTTCTGTAAGTTGCATCAAAGGAATACCTGGATAAATGATAGAACCACCTAAAGATTTATTATAAGCAGTCGATCCAGAAGGAGTTGAAACACATAAACCATTCCCTCTAAAAACTTCTAATAAAACATTACCAATATACACATGAATAACCTGTGCTTGTAACCCTTGATCTAATCTTAATTCATTTAAAGCATAATATGTTTGAAAAGAGTCTTTTTTATTAATTTTAATTTCTAACATATATCTTTTCATCGTCTTAAATTGTCTAGAAGTCACATCTTTTATAAATTGATCCACTTCATCAATTTGGTAATCTGTATAAAATCCTAAAGTTCCTGTATGTATACCTACAAAACAACAATCAACATTTAAATATTGATGTACAGCTTCTAAAATAGTTCCATCTCCTCCAATTGAAATAACAAGATCTGGATTTTTTTCATCATAAATAAAAAAGTTTTGTAAACTTTCTTTAATTTTCAAAGCTGTTTTTTTAGAAAGATCATCATTTCTAACCATTAATGCATATTTCATCTTTCTTCCCTCCGTATAGATGTATTATAATATATCTAGAGCATTTAAGCAAAGAGGTATCATATGGAACATCTAGAAATTGAATTTAAAATGTTATTAAAAGAAAATATATTTAAAAAATTATTATCTGATTATAAAAATCAAATCAAAGACAGTTATCAACAAACCAATTTTTATCTTTTTCATCCTCTATTGGAAAAGAAAAAATACTCACTCAGAATTAGAGAAAAAAAAGGTCATTACGAACTCACATTGAAAAGACCTTCAACTATTGGTCTGAATGAATTAAATATAGATATTAATAAAGAAATTAAAGATGCTATTTTTAATCATCAACATATCAATAATGAAATCTTTGATATTTTAGAAAAAGAAAATATTTATATCAAAGATTTAACATGTGGATATTATTTAAAAACAACACGTCATGATATTATTTTACCCGATGGTGTTTTATCCTTAGATGAAAATGAATATAACCATCATCATGATTATGAAATAGAATTTGAAGTGGAGGATTATAATCAAGGACTTCAAACATTCAAAAAAATCATTCAACCTTATCATTTAGAATATAAACAAAACTGTTTAAGTAAAATCAAACGAATGTTAGAAACATTAAAAAACGAATAAGTCACATACTTATTCGTTTTATATTTCATAGCTTTCCATAAACACACTTAAAGAAACCGGCCTACCATAATAGAATCCTTGAATATAATCTGGCTTTAATAACATAATATGTTCAAGTTCTTCCTTTTCTTCTATTCCTTCAATACAAATCTTAACACCTACGCTATGAGCCATATCCACCATATGTTTTAGCAACCTATTTTCATACTCATTTGAAAGTGCATTTTTCATCAATGTTCGATCTATTTTTATATAATCTGGTTTTAAATTATAAAGATAGTGGAAATTAGAATATCCTGTTCCAAAATCATCTAAAGCAAGTAAGATATTTTCTTTCTTTAAACCATTACAAAAATCAATAAAGTTTTTATTAGATTCAATAAAACCACTTTCTGTAAGTTCTATAACCAATTGATTATTTTCTATTTTATAATTTTTTATAATATTTAAAATATCATTTAATGCTGGTGTTTTTAACACTTGAACATAAGACATATTAATTTGTACTTTAATATTTGAAAACATACTTACAGCTTTTAATGCTTGATCTAAAACCCATCTACCTACAGGAATAATCAAATCACTTTCCTCTAATAATGGAATAAATTCTAGTGGTGAAATTTTACCAAATTCATCACATTCAAATCTAAGCAATGCTTCCATACTATGAATCTTTTCTGTTTTCATATCAATAATTGGCTGAAAATAAACTTCAAATCCTTTAAATTGTTGGTTAACTGCTTTATGTAATTCTTTTGTTAATTTATTTTTTCTTAAAAACTCTTGATAAGCTTCCTGCTTAAAAATCGTATATGTATTTTTTCCATTTATTTTCGATTGATTTAAAGCAAATTCTGTCCATTGCATAATAGAATTATAACTTTTATTAGGATAATCATGAAAATCTAGAATACCTGCAGAAATCGTTAAATAAATATCATAATTAATAGATTCTACATAACGTGTAATACTTCTACGTATTGCTTTATAAAGATCTCTTGCATCTTCTTTACTGCCAACAACATCCATCACAATAAACTCATCAGCGACAATCCTATAAAGTTGTTGATTTTTAGTTAATAATTTTTTAATACAATTTCCAACTTGTTTTAAAGCAACATCTCCATATTTTACACCGAAATTTTCATTAATATTTTTAAAATCATCAATATCAATTCTTAAAATAAAACCTTGATTAATATCTTCATGAATTGGATAAATCAAATTCTTAAAACTCATTTCACCTAACAAACCACTATCATTATCCGCAACTTGTCTTTTTCCAATTTCATTAATACAGCCAATAATAAACTTAACATCCCCATTTTCATCTTTAATTGACTTACTACGGCAATTAATCCAAATAGGTGTACCGTCTTTTCCAATCCAACGATATTGTAAATTATGAAAACTCTTTTTACCTGAAACCATTTTATTCATATCAGATAATAACATTTCTAAATCATCTTTATATACAAATTTTTTATGTGCTGGTAAAGAATCACTAAACTCATAGCTTGGTATATTAAATCTTTTTGTTGCATGTGGGGAAATAAAATAATTATCTCGATCAATATCCATCACAAATAAATAATCATCAATACATTGATCTAAAATAAGTATAATTTCTTTATACGTCTTTATAGCCTTTGCATCTAATCTATCCATAAATACCCCTTCTTTTTATACTAGTAATAATAATGATAATGATTTTTCTTTTTTAAAAAAGCAGTGGCAGACAATGTACTCGACCCATAGAGCAGCTGCTTTCGGCTGC
>ERZ837590.1758-NODE-1758-length-9930-cov-2.181468_pt1 | contig 9930 bp, 10 predicted proteins | sample MGYA00519573_ERZ837590 | MGnify/ENA primary metagenome ERZ837590 (study PRJEB31850, sample SAMEA3708820) | human gut metagenome | biome: human gut; feature: human-associated habitat; material: faeces | place: China | collected 2014 ... | reverse complement strand
AGCGTGCCTGGATATGTTAAAGCTTGGAGTTGAGTTATGGCAGGCTGGTAAGATTGGCGGTTATGTGTTCGGACCGTTAAACAAGGCCGGAATGCATGACGCAGGCCTGACACTGGAGAGCGAACATCATTATCTGGCAAAGCTGCTGGGACACACGGAGCCGTTTGGCGAGATTAACGTGACCAACGGTCTGTATACCACAAGGACCACAAGCCATATTCCGATTTCCCAGGTCAGTGCAGATCTGAGTGAAGATGAGGGCCTTCGCATCAAGCGTGCGATTCGCCTTTCTTACCGGACGCTGACAAGAGCCGGAATCGAGAATCCGCGAATTGGCGTAGCGGCCCTGAATCCGCATTGTGGTGAGAACGGAGACTGCGGACGTGAGGAAATTGATGTGATCACTCCGGCAATCGAATGGGCGAAAAAGGAAGGGATCAATGCTTCCGGCCCATATTCTTCCGATATTGTATTCCACAAAGCACTGGTGAAAAAGGAGTTTGACGGTGTGGTTACCATGTATCATGACCAGGGACAGATTGCATTAAAACTCATCGGCTTTGAAGGCGGAATTACCGTGGCAGGAGGTTTCCCAATTCCGATTGTGACCTGTGGACATGGAACCGCTTACGATATTGCAGGAAAAGGCCTGGTATCAACCGCATCGTTTGAAAATGCAGTAAAACAGTGTGCTACCATGGCAGCTGTTGCAGCAAAATAAATGGTTTCAGGATAAAATGAGGTGAAGGAATATGAACTTGGTAGTATTGGTGGCTTCATTCTTTATTATGCTTTTTCTGGGAATACCGATCGCGTTCGCGCTTTGTCTGTCTTCCCTGCTTTACATGATTTTGTATTCAAGTGTTCCGCTGATCATCATTGGCCAGCAGATGTTAAAAGGTGTGGATTCCTTTACATTGCTCGCAATTCCATTTTTCATCATCGCCGGAAGCCTGATGACGAATGGCGGTATTTCCAAGCGAATCGTAAACTTCGCAAAACAGCTGGTGGGCTGGATGCCTGGTGGTCTTGCGGTTGTTGATATTGTTGCAAGCATGATCTTCGCGGCCATGACTGGTGCAGGAGCTGCTACGACTGCTGCGGTAGGCGGCATGATGATTCCGCACATGGAGGAAGAAGGTTACGATCCGGGATTTGCCAGCGCGATTCAGGCCATGGGCGGTGTGTTTGGGCCGATTATCCCGCCAAGTACGCTGATGGTGCTTTACGCAGTAGCATCCGGACAGTCTGTAGGCGGCATGTTCCTTGGCGGAATTCTTCCGGGTCTGTACCTGGGACTGGTACTGATCATTGTGGTAATTCTTCTGTGCAAGAAGAAAGGTTATGGCGGCGGAGCAAAATTCCATTTTAAGAGTTTTGTAAAAGCGACGGTAGATGCGTTCTGGGCACTGCTTGCTCCGGTTATTATTCTTGGCGGTATCTATTCCGGCATTATGACTCCAACCGAATCTTCGGCAGTGTGCTGCTTTTACTGTATGATCGTTGGCCTGTTTATTTACCGGGAAATGGATATCAAAAAGCTGGTAAGTGTTGTGGCAGATGGCGTGAGAAGTTCTGCGGGAATTATGCTGATTGTTGCAGCAACCCAGGTATTTGGCTGGGTTCTGACCCGTGCGCAGATTCCACAGACCATCGCAAAGATGTTCACAGAAAATGTAAGCAATGGTACGGTATTTCTGTTTGCGGTATGCCTGATCCTTCTGGTAGCAGGATGCTTTATTGACGCGGTTCCGGCACTTCTGATTTTTGCGCCGATTTTCTGCCCGACGGCCCAGGCTTACGGATTAAACATGATTCATTTCGGCGTTGTTATGGTCGTGGTTCTCTGCATCGGACTTGCAACACCACCGGTTGGCATCAACCTTTATGTGGCGTCCAGTGTGGGAGGACAGCCGGTACATAAAATTATACCGCACCTGCCGGTTCCGCTGCTGACCATCGCGATTGCAACGGTGATCCTGGTACTCTGTCCGCCAATCGTAACACTTCTGCCGACATTATTTGGCTAAAGTCTATTGGAATTGAGAAATTGAATTTAGAAGATCAATGATATAAATTTTGAAAAGAATAGGAGAAGAGACATTATGAAGAAAAAAAGTATGGCAATCGGGTTTGCAATGATTATGGCAGCATCTTTAGCAGCATGCGGAGGAAAAGCAGAAACCGGAGCGCAGGCAGGCGCAGGAACCAGTGCTGCTGCAGATAGTTCTGCAGCAGGCAGTGAAGCTTCTTCCGGGGATGTAACAGGGGATTACAGAGAACTGTCTTTGTTTGCCGCATCTCTTCCGGAAAATACACCAACCGGCGGCGCTCTCGCAAAAATGGCAGATTACATCAATGAACACTCCAATGGTACCCTGAAAGCCATCGCTTACTATGATACCGCCCTTGGTGATGCAACTTCCATGGTTCAGGGACTTCAGCAGGGAACCGTTGATATTGGTATCGCCGGAACAGCTTATTTCTCCGGCCTGAATCCGGAAATTGAAGTATTCCAGCTTCCGTTCTTATTTGAAGACCTGGATACTGCCCGGGAGGCAACTACAGGCGCAGCCGCTGAGAAAATCAATGAAGATTTTGGCCAGTTTGGTATTGTAGGCCTTTCTTTCTGGGAGAATGGTTTCCGTGAACTTTCCAATGATGTTCGCGAGGTTAAGACTCCGGCAGATTTAAAAGGAATCAAAATGAGAGTTCTTCCGGCTGAGGTTCAGCAGAAAACATGGGAAGCTTTAGGAGCACAGACTACGACAATGGATGCGTCTGAACTGTATACCGGACTTCAGACAGGTATCATTGATGCCCAGGATAACCCGTTACACGAGATTGCTTCCCGTAAATTATATGAGGTTCAGCCGTATGTCAGCCTGACTGATGCAACCTATACTCCTCTCTATATGGCTATGAGCAAAACCGTATGGGGTGCTTTATCTGATTCTCAGAAGGAACTGATCAAAGAAGCAGCAGAAGTAGGACGGAAAGAGCAGTTTGACCTGACAGATAAAGCTCAGGCAGAAGCGCTTCAGGCACTGAAGGATAACGGTGTAACCGTTACCGAAGATGTGGATAAGGAAGCGTTCCAGGAGATTGCAAAACAGCAGTGGAGCGTATTTACAGATGCATGTGGAACGGAACTGCTTGACATGATTCAGGCAGATAAGTAGGGGAGCAGAGGATGCGGCAGCTTATGTTGCCGCAGTCAGAAAAGAATAGGAGAACTGTGCTATGAAAAATGCTCTGAATAAATTCATTTCCAGCCTCGATTTCCTGTTTGGCCTGGTTGGAATCGTTATGATCCTGATTGCGACGTATGCGGTGTTTGCGAGAAATATTCTGATTGTTTCTACGCCATGGAGTGACGAACTCTTAAAATTGCTTTTTGTATGGTCCATCTATATTGGATCGGCAATTCTGTTTATGAATGATGGCCTGATTTCCCTGACACTGATCGAAGATAAATACAAAGAGAGCAAGCCGGTTGTTTATGGAACCTTGAAAGCAATCCAGTATCTGGCTGGAATTGGAATTTGCGGGCTGATCACATCGCAGATGGTTACGATTGTAGCAACCCAGATGAGAACAGGGGAAGCAACTACCGTGTTGAAATATCCGCTCTGGATTATGAACATCGGAATCCTGCTTGGCCTGGCACTGATCGTGCTTCTCGGACTTGTGAAACTGGCCGGATTAAAAGAATATTTTGTGACAAAAAAATAGGGGGCTTTTGTTATGAAAGAATATATTGACCTGACATTACCGATCGTACCACATTGGAGATGCATGCATGAAGATGAAGTGATCGAGCTGTGTTCTACCGCAAAGGGAGATCCGGCCAGTGTGACGAGATTTCCGTTACAGACACACTGGTATACCCATATTGATGCGCCGGTACATCAGTTTGCAGGCGGGAAAACATTAAATGATTTTCCATTGTCGTCCTTATTTGGAAAGGCAACCATTCTGGATATCAGTTATGTGAAGGACAATCAGGAAATCACGGAACAGATGCTGAAAGATGCGTTGGGTGAAGAAGAACCGACGAAAATTATTCTGATTAAAACCTGTTGGGAAGATTCCAGAGGAGAAGATAAGGCCTTTGATTTCTGGCAGTCTCATGACTACTGGGATGAGGCTCCTTATATGTCAAAAGAGGCAGCAGACTGGCTGACATCTCTTCATCCCGATGTGATCGGTTTCGATTTTCCGCAGGACTATGATATCAGAAAGCTTCGGTTTGGAGTAGATGAGCGGCAGTGTTATCTGACAACACACCGTCATTGCCTGAAATACGATATTATGATGATTGAGTATATGCATAATCTGAAAGCAGTGAAGGATAAATTCGTAGATTTTGTCGGCCTTCCGACTGCACTGGAACATGCCAATGGAGCACAGATTCGCTGTGTTGCAATTGTAGAAAGGCCAGACAAATAAAACCCTCCCGGTCTGGCTTTGGTAGAAAAGAATGGAAACTTATGATTTCTGAGTTTCCATTCTTTTTTGTTTCTGGAAAATGATTTGTTCTGAAACAATCTGAAACATTTAAAAACAGAAATATATGTTTCATATAAGGAACGAATGAGAAACTATGAGAAACATTTTGAAACATTCGAGGGACAAGAAGCTGTATTTGGGAAACAAAAAGAACACGGAAGCGTATTTTGACAGAAAAATCCTGCATTTTTATAAAGATGCAGCCAAGAAGAACCTGGCACGCATTTTGCTTTATATTACAGCATAAGGAACTTAAGGAAAAGAAAAGGAGTGAGGGTATGAAGTTATGTTATCAGGTTGCCACACCGGATGTTGCGATCGCAGATTCGGTTACGGCATATCAGGGACCTCTGGAGAAAAGCTTTTCGGATCTTGCAAAGCTTGGTTATCAGGGAGTGGAGCTGATGACGTTAAATCCGTCAGAGCTTGACTGGGAGTTTGTAAAATGTGAGGCAGAAAAAAACGGCTTGAAGGTGGTTCTGGTCTGCACCGGTGAAATCTTCGGCCAGCTGGGACTCAGCTATACAAACCCGGATCCGGAGAACCGGAAAGAGGCAATTCGCAGAAGTAAGGAGATCATCGACTTTGCTGCTTATCTGGGAGCAAATATCAACATCGGGCGTATCCGCGGACAGTACTGCAAGGAGCTGACAAAAGCGCAGACAGAGGAGCTGGCGGTTGCCGCGTTCCGGGAACTGGCCGATTACGCGGCACCGAAGGGTGTAAAGATCGCATTGGAAACAGTTACCATCATGCAGACGAATTTTATCAACACCTGCGCGGAGGGCGCCGATATGGTAGACCGGGTAGACCGGCCGAATTTTCGCCTGATGCTGGATGTGTTCCACTTAAATCTGGAAGAAAAGGATCTGTTTGAGGCTATCCGTCGGTACAGCTCCTATAACATCCATGTCCATCTGGCTGACAATAACCGCCGCTATCCAGGCCAGTGCGGACTGAATTTTGAAAAAATCATTTCTACCTTCAGAGAATGCGGATATGATGGTGCATTTACCACGGAAATATTTCAGCTGCCAAGCATGGAAGGCGCGGCAAAGGGTGCAGCTGAATATCTGATCCCGATCATGAAGAAGGTTTACGGACAGGAGGAAGCATGAAAAGTATCGCACTGATCCATACCGTAAAGACGGTAGCGAATTCCTTTGAACAGCAGCTGAAGGATTATGTGGGGGAACCGGTCAAGATCCATAATCTCTGGGACGATTTCCTGGCGAATAATCCGAATGAGATCGGGGAGTTTACCATAGAAAACCGCTGCCGCCTGTATAACGATATCAAGTCTGCAGAGATGACGGGAGCCGATATGATCGTGGTGACCTGTTCGACCCTGACTCCGGTTGTAAACATGATCCGTCCGTTTGTGAAGGTTCCGCTGATTGCCATCGACGATGCAATGGGAAGAAAAGCGGTTACCTACGGGGATAAGATCCTGGTTCTTGCGACAGCAGGCAGTACCGAAGGACCGATGCGGGAAAAGTTAAACGCAGAGGCAGCAAAATTAAATAAGACCATCCAGATTGATTTCACAGCCAACGCAGAAGCGTTCCAGGCGATGAAAGCAGTGCAGATGGACCGCCACGATGCGATCCTTCTGGATATGGCGAAAGATATTTCCGGATATGACTGTGTGGTGCTGGCTCAGGCATCCATGGCACATCTGGATCAGAAAATAGAAGAAATCTGTAAGATCCCTGTTCTGTCAAGTCCCGGACTTTGCATGGAGCAGGTGAAGGAAACATTAAAAACGATATAAAAATAGAAAAGGAGACTACTGACATGACCAACGAAAAGAAACAGGAGTTGGATGCTCTTTGCCTGAAATTCAGACGTACCCTGATAGAAATCTTACATGAGAGACAGACCGGACATCCGGGCGGATCTCTTTCCGTATGCGAGATCCTTACAAACCTTTATTTTAACGACGCAAATATCTCTCCGGAGAATATCAATGACAGAAGCCGCGATAAGATCGTGCTCTGCAAAGGACATGCTGCTCCGATGCTTTATCTGGAGCTGGCAGAAAAAGGCTTTTTCCCAATGGAAGAGATGCACAGCCTTCGTCAGATCAACAGTCGTCTGCAGGGACATCCGTGTTCCAAGGAAACTCCCGGAGTTGAGGCATCTACCGGTCCTCTCGGAGCCGGTTATCCGTTCGCGTTAGGTCTGGCACTTTCTGATATGCATGATGGTGTAGACGCTTACACCTATGCGATCCTTGGAGATGGTGAGATCAACGAGGGCGTGGTATGGGAGACCTGCATGAACGCCTCCAAGTTTAAAGCAGACCGTCTGATCTCTATTCTGGACTGGAATGGTGTACAGCTGGACGGAACTACTGAGCAGATCATGCCGATGGGCGACATCGAACTGAAATTTAAGGCGTTTGGCTATAATACCATTGTCTGTGACGGACATAATGTGGCAGCCCTCAGCGCAGCGATCGAGACCGCAAAATCGGTTAAGGGTGTTCCGAGCATCATTCTGGCAAAGACTGTGAAGGGCAAGGGCATTTCCTTTATGGAGGGCAAGAACACCTGGCATGGTGCTCCGGTTAAGGATGCCGATTATGAAGCAGCAATGAAAGAACTGGGAGGTGTACAGTAATGGCAAAGGCAATTCGTGATGTATATGGAGAGACACTGAAAAAATACGGCGCGATGAATGAGAATATCGTAGTTCTGGATGCAGATGTATCCGGCTCCACAAAATCGGCCATGTTCGGAAAGGAGTATCCGGACCGTTTCTATAACTGCGGAATCAGTGAGTATGCGATGATGGGCATGGCAGCAGGCATGGCCAAAAACGGCAAGATCCCGTTTGTCAATACCTTTGCGGTATTTTTAACCACACTGGGGTCCCTGGCAGCAAGAACCTTCATGTCCTACTCCGGACTGCCGATCAAGATGATGGGAGGCTACGGCGGATTATCCGATGCCTTTGACGGCGCGACCCATCATGCTCTGGAGGACATTGCCATGATGCGTACGCTTCCGGGGGTAAATGTTATGGTAGCTTCCGATGCGCAGATTACCGACTGGATGGTCAAAACCGCGATTGAAGTCAATGAGCCGATGTACATCCGTCTTTCGAGAGATGCGGCTCCGGACTGCCATCCGGAGAATGCGAAGTTTGAAATGGGCAAGGGCATGGTTGTAAGAGAAGGCAGCGATGTTACCATCATCGCATGCGGCCTGATGGTGAGCACCGCGATCACTGCCGCTGAGATGCTGGAGAAAGAGGGCATCAGCGTAAGAGTGGTTGATATGTACTGCATCAAACCGATTGACGCAGAGCTGATTGAGAAATGCGCGAAAGAAACCGGCGCGATTGTAACAGCGGAGGAGCACAGCGTGATCGGCGGTCTTGGCGGAGCAGTCAGCGAGGTTCTGGCAAAATCCGGATGCCTGGTACCGGTCGAGATGGTCGGCATGCAGGATCGTCACGGTGAATCCGGTCCTTACAGTGAACTGTTAAAGAAATACGGCCTGGATGCGGAAGCAGTTGCGGCAGCGGCAAAAAAGGCAGCTGCAAGAAAATAGGCGGCCGCGTCAGGCAGATTCCATCGGAAAGGAACAAAAAATTATGGAAAAGTCCATGAAACGGTACATGAAGGTCGGTACGATCCTTCATGTATCCTACAAAGAGGTTGGTTCCGGGGAGGGACCGATCCTGGAATGTTTAAAAAAGATTGTGACGGACCCGTATTTTGAAGCGGTGGAAGTGGCACACATGAAGGATCCTGTTGTGCGCAAAAAAGCGGCAGAGATGATTGCTGCTGCGCATATGACCACTGCTTACGGCGGTCAGGGACTGATGCTGGGAGCTGGCTTAAACATCAATGACTTAAACGAAGAGGGACGACAGAAGGCCCTGGCTTCCCTGAAAATGGGGATCGATGAGGCATATGAGATCGGAGCCCAGGACTTTGCGTTTCTGGCAGGCCGCTACGAGGCAGAGACAATGGAAGAATCCTTCCAGGCACTTCTTGCTTCCACCAGAGAGCTTTGCGAGTATGCGAAAGCAAAGGGAAACATGCCGGTTCTCTGCGAGGTGTTTGATTATGATATCGCAAAGAAATCTCTGATCGGTCCGGTTGACCGGGTGAAACGCTACGCAGAGACGATCTGTGCGGAGTATGACAATTTTGGCCTGATGGTGGATCTGAGCCATATTCCAATGATCCATGAAACCATTGAGGAAAATCTGCTTCCGGTCCGCAGATTTATCCGCCATGCCCACATGGGCAATACGGTGATCAGAAGTCCGCAGTGCCCGGCTTATGGGGATGAGCATCCGAGGTTTGGTTTCCCAAACAGTGAAAATGATGTAAAAGAACTGGCCGATTATCTGAGGCTTCTGATGGAGATCGGATTCATCAGTGAAAAGAATCGTCCGATTGTAAGCTTTGAGGTAAAACCCTTTGAAGAAGAAGATCCCGATATCTGCCTGGCAAATGCAAAACGAACACTTGACCTGGCGTGGGAACTTGTATAAAGTTAGAATTGCATAACAATAAAATGAATCAGAGCAGGAGGAAAAGAACATGAGAGAGTCTATTCACAAATATTTTCAGGTAGGTACCATCCGCTGGATGTCCTTTCCGAACAGAAGTGTAGTAGATCAGGTAAAGCGGATCGCGGTAGATGATTACTTTGATGCGATCGAGGTGACCAAATGTGCCGATGACGCAGAGCGCGAAGAGGTGAAAAAAATCCTGGAGCAGTCTCATTTAAAGGTCTGCTATGGCGCACAGCCGAGACTTCTCGGACCGAAGCTGAATCCGAACGACATCGATGAGGAGGGCAGAAAAAAAGCTGAGGCTACCCTGATCGAGGCAGTGGATGAGGCAGAATACCTTGGCGCAAAGGGAATCGCGTTCCTGGCAGGAAAATGGGAAGAGGAAACCAAGGATCAGGCTTACGCGCAGCTGTTAAAAACCACCCGTAATGTCTGTGACTACGCAGCGAAGAAGGGCATGAACGTAGAGCTGGAGGTCTTTGATTTCGATATGGACAAGGCAGCCCTGATCGGACCGGCTCCTTATGCGGCACAGTTCGCGGCAGACATGAGAATGACCCATAACAATTTCGGATTATTAGTAGATTTGTCTCATTTCCCGACTACCTATGAGACCTCAAAATTTGTGATCCGGACCTTAAGACCTTACATCACTCACCTTCATTTCGGAAACGCAGTCGTAGAAGAGGGCTGCCCAATGTATGGTGACAAGCATCCGCGTCTGGGTTATCCGAACAGCGCCAACGATGTGGAGCAGCTGACCGATTATCTGCAGGTACTTAAGGAAGAGGGGTTCTTCAACGCGAAGGATCCGATGGTACTGTCCATGGAGGTTACCCTGGCTCCGGGTGAGGACGATGAAATCATTCTGGCAAATAC
>ERZ837590.1752-NODE-1752-length-9963-cov-4.017562_pt1 | contig 9963 bp, 6 predicted proteins | sample MGYA00519573_ERZ837590 | MGnify/ENA primary metagenome ERZ837590 (study PRJEB31850, sample SAMEA3708820) | human gut metagenome | biome: human gut; feature: human-associated habitat; material: faeces | place: China | collected 2014 ... | reverse complement strand
GGGAGAAAGAACCGGATCGGAAATGTCCTCTGATCCTCTCTACGATCCATGCAAGCAAGGGGTTAGAATATGACAGTGTTTATCTGATCGATGTGGCAGATGGAATTCTGCCTGAATCAATTCCACAGAATCTGCATCAGGCATCAGCAGAAGAGCTGAAAGCATATGAAGAAGAACGTCGGCTTTTTTATGTAGGAGTAACAAGGGCAAAGGACCATCTGACACTTTTTACGACCAACAGACCCAGTACATTCTGTTCAGAGTTTCTTGGGAAATCTTCCGTGACAGAAGAAGGCAGGAAAAATCTGATGCCGGTGGAAAGCAGGACCAGCCGGACATTCAAGCAGGCAAGACCCTATGCCGCAGTCGCCGGCATCCGGCAGACAAAAGCTTCAGAAGAACTGTATTTCCGCCTGAAAGAGGAGTTGGGGACAGGTGTGATCGTGGAACATAAAAAATATGGAGAAGGTGTAGTGACCCAGTTGGATGACCGGCTTGTTCATATCATGTTCCAGGATGATACGCTTCGTATGATGGATCTCAAAATCCTGGCAAATGCAGGATTATTAAAAGTAAAGAAATAGAATCAGATCAGGAAATGAAAGAGGATCTGACAGAAAATCCTCAGAAGGGGGAACTTAACTTTGGAGAAAAATTTAACATCGAGCAGTGTCCTGAGAACGATCATTTATTTTGCACTGCCATATCTTTTATCTTATTTTTTACAAACGTTATATGGAATGGCCGATCTTTTTATTGTCGGACAGTTTTATGGAGTAGACAGTATCACAGCAGTCGCAAATGGCAGTCAGGTTCTGCATATGCTGACTGTGATTATTGTCGGTCTTGCCATGGGGACAACGGTGGCGATCGGTCGTGCAGTGGGTGGAAGAAGACTGGAAGATGCTGCCCATGCGATCGGGAATACGATCACTTTATTTATAATCGTTGCAGTGGTCTTTACAGCCGGGCTTTTATGCTTTGTCCGTCCAATCGTTCTTTTCATCGGAACACCGGAAGAGGCTATAGCGGGAAGTATCCGGTATCTGACGATCTGCTTTATCGGTATTCCATTTATTACAGCGTACAATATTATCAGTTCTATTTTCCGGGGAATGGGAGATTCCAAAAGCCCGATGTATTTTATCGGGATTGCCTGTATGGGAAATATTGTACTTGATTATTTCTTTATCGGTGCAATGCAGCTCGGACCGGCGGGAGCTGCACTGGGGACAACGCTGTCCCAGACATTCAGTGTGATCATTGCCCTGATCTCAATGATGAAAAGAAAGACCGGGATTCATCTGAAAAAAACCGATTTCCGTCCGAATAAAAAAGTAATGTGGCAGATCTTGCGGGTAGGATTCCCGGTTGCAGTCCAGGACGGCTGTATCCAGATTGCTTTTATCATCATTACAGTCATTGCAAACCACAGAGGTCTGAATGATGCAGCAGCAGTTGGAATCGTTGAAAAAATGATCAGTGCGATCTTTATCATTCCTTCGTCCATGCTGGCGACTGTCTCCGCACTTTCTGCACAGAATATCGGGGCAGGAAAGCATGACCGGGCATCACAGACCCTGAAATATGCGACGATCATTACTACAGGTTATGGTCTGATCATGACAGTACTGATCGAATTGACCGGGAAGAATCTGGTTGGATTATTTACTACCGATACGGTTGTCGTTTTACTTGGAACGCAGTATCTGAGCGGATATATTATTGACAGTATCTTTGCCGGTGTACATTTCAGCTTCAGTGGTTATTTTGCAGCATATGAAAAATCCTATATTGGATTTATCCATAATATCATTGCCATTGTGCTTGTACGTGTACCCGGCTCTTATCTGGCGTCAAAAATGTTCCCGGATACATTGTTTCCGATGGGACTTGCAGCACCTGCAGGCTCACTGCTGTCTGTACTGATCTGTATCGGAGCCTATCTGTGGATGAAGAAAAAAGGAACTTACGGAGAGCAGAAAATTAGTTTGGATAAAATGTAAGAATGGAGCAGAATTATGACAAAGAAGGAATCCGGTTATAAAGTTATTGTCTCAGAGTCTTTGGTTGATTATATCGGACAACGAACAGATTATACCAATATTGGGAAAAAATATGGCTTTACAGCCCGTTGGAATCTGAAGGATGTTCCCTTTCTGGTTCAGGACGGCCTGTCGGAAGAACAGGCGGAAAGCTTAAAGCTGGAACTGAGAAATATCGGCATGACGGCACAGATCATGGAAAGTGAAGAAAAAGTGCAGATAAAAAAGAAAAATGGCTTTTTATCAGTATTTAAGAAACGAAAATAAAGATAAACCGTAAGGTTTTTCGATAACTCAGCATAAATTTAACATTCATACACGATTTGACCCGCTCCGATATGAGCATCAAAGTCGGGGACTTTTGACCCCGACATATTTAACATAGATTTAACATGAACTTGATACAGAATGCATATGAGTTTTCTACAATGCTGTCGTAGCGTTGGAGAACAGACACAATAACATTGCAAACTATCAAAAGATATGAGAGGGATCGTTATGAATGAAAAACTACAGATAGCATTCGGACTCCTGGGGGGTCTGGCAATCTTTATTTATGGAATGAATATGATGAGTGAATGCCTGCAGAAAGCTGCCGGCGAAAAAATGAAAAGCATTCTTGCACTTCTGACAAAGAATCCATTGCTCGGAGTACTTGCCGGAGCTGTTACCACTGCAGTACTGCAGAGTGCAACAACGGTGATGGCAATCGGATTTGTGAGTGCCGGACTGATGAGCCTGCCGCAGGCAATTTCGATTATTTTTGGTGCAAATATCGGAACTACGATGACCGCACAGATCATTGCTTTTAAGATCAGTGACTATATTTACATTATCATTTTTATTGGATTTATTATTGCTTTTGTAACAAAATCAGAAAAAATAAAAAGTATCGGACAGACCATCTTTGCGTTCGGACTTCTTTTCCTCGGAATTGAAACCATGGGAGATGTTATGAAACCACTGGCTTCCAGTCCGGTCTTTACAGACCTGATTGGAAAAGTAGCACATATTCCGGTTTTAGGCGTCGGGGTTGGTACACTGATGACTCTGGTGGTACAGAGCAGCAGTGCAACCATTGCAGTCCTTCAGAATTTTGCTGCACAGCCGGGGGCGGACGGAATGACAAGTATTCTTGGCCTTGCCGGTGCAATCCCGATCCTGCTCGGTGATAACATCGGAACTACGATCACGGCACTTCTTGCAAGTATCGGACAGAGCAAAGATGCAAAAAGAACAGCAGTAGCTCATTGTATTTTTAATATTTCAGGCTGCTTTCTTTTTATCTGGTTTGTAAAGCCATTTGCAGCACTGATCCAGTATATTTCTCCAAAAGGACCTGAGATTGAAGTGATCTCCAGACAGATCGCAAATGCACATACTGTATTTAACATTACCATGACGCTGATCTGGGTCTGCCTGATCAATGTAATGGTCAAGATCGTTATGACGCTGATTCCTGACGGAAAAAGCAAAGAGATCGATCCTGCCCGCCCATTATACCTTGATGAAAAGATCATCAACCAGCCGACAGCTGCACTGCAACTGGTTGCAAAAGAGATTCTTCATTTAAGCGATATGGTGAAAGAAGCAGTGAAAGATACGATTTCCATTGTAAAGACGGAAGAGACCAGCCGTATGAATGCACTTACAGAAAAAGGGCATCAGATCAAGACACTGGCAGACCGGATCACAGAATATCTTGCCCTGCTCTTTTCTTCAGGAACCATGACGGAGCAGCAGGCGTCTCAGACTGCCAGTCTGATGTATGTTTTAAGTGATGTAGAGCGTATAGGAACCTTAAGCGTTGAAATTGCCGGATGTATACAGGAAAAGGCAGATCATCAATATAAATATACAGAAGAGGCAATGGATGAGCTGCAAAAGAGTCTCAAAACCCTTGAAAAGATGTTTGATGATTCGATAAAAGCATTGCAGAACCGTGACTCTGTGCAGGTCGAAAAGCTGATCAAGCGGAAGGATAAGATCATTGATCTGGATATTAAAATGCGAAAGGCTCATATCCAGCGTGTAAATAAAGGAAAATGTAAATCGAGTATGACAGCACCATTTACCAATATTCTTCATCTGATCGACCGTATGGGCAACAGTTGCGTAAATCTTGCGGATGTGGCAACGAATGAGATCAGCCTCGAGTATTTTATGGTGCAGCATTAGAAAATAAAGATCAGATCAGGTTATCAGATCATATATGAGATTACGGTGGGATCAGGGACAGAACAGAGCGTTCCTGGTCCTGTTTTTTATGAGGGCAGCGGGTGTAAATCACAAAGCGTATTTTCTCCGTTATATGATAGGGGTAAAAAATGTGCTATAATCATCTTTGAAATTTTCAAAAGCAGAAGGAGAAAATGACAATGAATCTGATCAATCAGTTTGGAAGGATGGTGAGCAGTGAATCTTTAAAAGATCCTGAAAAAGCCCGCCGTCTTCTTCTTATGGGATACAGGCTTCAGGAGAAACGGCTGAAGTTTTTCCCAGATAAAAATCTTCCCGATTCTGCACATTATGTGGCACGAATCGTTATGAAAAATATTATTCATGCACTTGCCCGACCGGAAAATGCAGCTATGGTCAGCATTTTTGTTCCGGGAGAACTGCTGACCGCAGCGGGGCTGACCCCTTATTCAGTGGAGGCGTTATCCTGCTTTCTTGCCGGTACAAAGTGTGAGCAGGCATTTCTCAGAAAGACAGAAGAAGAGGGATTCCCGGAAACGATGTGTTCCTATCATCGGGTATTTTTAGGAGCTGCTTTAACAGGAATTTTACCAAAACCGAAATGTACGGTGTATACCAATCTTGCCTGTGACGGCAATATGATGACCTTTCCTTATCTGAAGCAGACGTATGAACTGCCTGGATTTTATATTGATGTGCCATATGAGAAAAATCAGGATTCTGTCCGGTATGTTGCGGGACAGTTACGGGAACTGAAGCGATTCCTGGAAGAAGTGACAGGAAAAAAGATTCCTGAAGAGGCAGTGCAGAAGGCAGTTTCAAATAGCCGGAAAGCAGCCGTCAATTATCAGAGGCAGCTTGCATTACGGAAAGATCATGATCCTGTTTCCTCCATGACGAATGAACTTTATGCGATCTTTATGTGTCATCTGCTGGCGGGATCAGAAGCGTCTGTCAAATATACGGAACTGTTACTGGAAGATGTAAAGAAAGCTCCGAAAGGGGCAGGACTTCATGTTCTGTGGATGCATATTATGCCATTTTTGCAGGAGCCGGTAAAGGAAGTTTTCAATTACAGTGATACAATCCACATCAGTGCCTGTGATTTTGTCGCAGACGGATTTCAGATGATGGATGCTTCAGATCCCTATGAGGCGATGGCAGTGAAAATGGTCAACTGTATTTATAACGGAGCGGTAGATAAGAGAATTGAAATGGCAGAACGTCTTGCCAAAATAACAAATGCAGATGGTGGAATCTTATTTGCCCACTGGGGATGCAAAGGAACGATCGGAGCCTCCGGTCTGATCAAAAGTTCACTGGAAGCAGCAGGACTTCCGACCATGATCCTGGATGGCGATGGATGTAATCCTGCCAATACAAGTGATGGACAGGTTTCTACAAGACTTCAGGCATTCGTGGAAATGCTGGAAGAGAACAGGGAGGGAAAATCGCATGATACATTATGTTTGTAAATATACCCCGGTAGAACTGTTCCGGGGATTCGGTGAGGAATGTGCGGTTCTGGAGGAAATGCCGGAAAATTTTGAACAGTCTGATCAGATTGCACATGCAAATTTATGCGGTTTTGGAAAATCAGTGATCCAGGCAGTCCTGGAGGGAAAAGCCGATCAGCTTGTACTTGTAAACTGCTGTGATTCCATGCGTCGCGTGTACGATATTGTAAAAAGTACCGGAAAATGTAACTTCTTATATATGCTGGATCTTCCTCATGAAGATAATGAATGTGAAAAAGTTAAATTTGCCGGTTCGATCCAACGTCTGAAAGAGGCATATGAAAAATACTCCGGGAAAAAATTTGACCGGACACTTTTCCTGAAGGCTTTCGCAAAGACATCTGCGAGCAGAACTTCTTATATTGGTGTACTTGGAGTGCGTGTCAGTGGAATCCTTGAAAAAATGATCCGGGACAATCTTCATATGGATGTAAGAAATCTGACCTGTACCGGTGGGCGAAACCTGGCAGTTCTTCCTGAAGAAATGCAGGAAATGGAAGAAGACAGGCTGTTGCTTGCATATGCAGATGCACTGCTTGGACAGATGCCATGCTTTCGGATGAATAACAATACAAGAAGAAACCAGCTTTATTTAGACCCGGATTTAAAAGGAATTATTTACCATACGATCAAGTTCTGTGATTATTATGGATTTGAATACGCAAGTATTAAAAAGAACATCCAGGTGCCACTCCTTAAGATCGAGACAGATTTTACAAGTCAGAGTGCCGGACAGCTTTCAACCAGAATCCAGGCATTTTCAGAAACGATCGAAGGGTCAGAAGATATGAATCCTGAAAAGGAAATCAGCAGGGAGGAAAGAGAAAAAATGGAATCAGGAGTTTACTATGTAGCCGGAATCGACAGTGGTTCTACCAGTACAGACGTTGTTATTCTGGATCAGGACGGGAAAATCAAATCCACTATGATCATTCCTACAGGTGGCGGAGCAATGATGAGTGCAGAGAAGAGTCTGGATCAGGCAATAGAAAAAGCCGGTATCAAAAAAGAGGATCTCGTGCGGATCGTTACCACCGGTTACGGTCGTGCCTATATAGACAGCGGGGATGACAGCATTACTGAGATCACCTGTCATGCAAAAGGAGCAAATTATCTTAATCCGGATGTACGGACGGTGATCGATATCGGAGGACAGGATATCAAAGCAATCAGTATTGATGAACATGGTGCAGTTAAAAATTTCCTGATGAATGATAAATGTGCTGCCGGAACAGGACGTTTCCTTGAGATGATGGCAAGGACACTCGGACTTTCTTTGGAAGAAATGAGCGTAAAAGGATTGGATTGGAAAGAAAATGTAGTTATCTCAAGTATGTGTACAGTTTTTGCAGAATCAGAGGTTGTATCCCTGGTTGCCCAGAATAAAGAGGTGTCAGATATTATTCACGGACTGAATGTATCTGTCGCATCCAAAGTAGGGGCACTTGCCGCAAGGCTTGGAAAAAATAATCCGGGTGAATATATGATGACCGGTGGTGTCGCCAAAAATCAGGGAATCATCCAGGCACTGGAAGAAAAGCTCGGAGCGAAGCTCTATATCTGTGATGAGGCACAGCTTTGTGGGGCTCTGGGTGCAGCAATTTTTGCTTATGAAAAATGTAAAGTACAAAAGATATAATAAAGAAATAAAACAATGAAGAGAACGTTTGTTCTAAAAATAACTTGCATTGCGAAACGTATGTTTGTATAATAGGACTATGAGTACAGAATTTATAAATAGCAATTATACAATACAGGAAAAACTGCAGATTCTCGCAGATGCAGCCAAATATGATGTCGCATGCACATCCAGCGGTTCAAGCCGCCGGGGAAAGAAAGGAGAACTCGGCAATGCTGAAGCATGTGGCATCTGTCATAGCTTTGCGGCAGACGGAAGATGTATTTCTCTGCTCAAGATCCTGATGACGAATCATTGTGCTTATGACTGCAAGTACTGCATCAACCGTGCCAGTAATGATGTCAAAAGAGCAACCTTTACACCGGAAGAGATCTGTGAGCTGACCATAGAATTTTATAAGCGTAATTATATTGAGGGACTGTTCCTGAGTTCCGGTGTTCTGAAGAATCCCTCTTATACGATGGAGAAAATGTGTGAGACGTTGTTATTGCTTCGGACAAAGTACCATTTTAATGGTTATATCCATGTAAAGACGATTCCCGGTGCTTCTGATGAACTGCTCGCAGCGGCCGGTTATCTTGCAGACCGTATCAGTGTGAATTTAGAACTGCCTACAGAAGCAGGACTTCGTACACTGGCACCCAACAAAACGATGCAGACCATTCTGAATCCCATGGGAAAAGTGCAAAGTATGATCGCCTCTCACCGGATGGCAATCGGTAAGACAGCTCATATGGAACGAAGTCTCGGGAACCGATATTTAGATCACGGGATTTTTTCGGCAAATTCCAGACAGAGATTCAGAAAAAGCCTAAGTATGGGGAATACAGTGTCAGAAGAACCTCCCCTTGTTTCGCCATCGGAAAATGAACTACCTTTCTCATTGAAGAACGGAAAGAGACCGGCATCAGAATATGTACTGGGATGGGAGAATGCCACCCAGTTGGCACCACGGGATATGTCAAAGTTAAAGCGTAGCTTTGCTCCGGCAGGTCAGAGTACTCAGATGATCATAGGAGCTACCGGTGAAAGCGATTATACACTATTGCAGACAACGCAGGCACTTTATCAGGGGTTTGACCTGAAGCGTGTCTTTTATTCAGCATACATCCCGTTAAATGAAGAGGCAGTATTACCGCAGATTGGTACACCTCCGCCTCTTCTGCGTGAACACCGGTTATATCAGGCAGACTGGCTTCTCCGGTTTTACGGATTCCAGGCAGGAGAACTGCTGTCCCCGGAAAAGCCGGATTTCAATGAACTGGTAGATCCAAAGTGTGACTGGGCATTGCGGCATCTGGATCAATTCCCTGTGGAAGTGGAGACTGCAGACTATGCCGTCCTGCTTCGTGTTCCCGGGATTGGTCCAAAGTCAGCCGGCCGGATCGTAAATGCAAGACGTTATGGAAGACTGGATTTCCCCAGCTTAAAGAAAATGGGAGTAGTATTAAAGAGAGCCCATTATTTTATTACCTGCCAGGGAAAGCAGATGTACCATACGCCGATTGAAGAAAATTATATCATCCGGCAACTGGTTCATACAGATAAAAAAGAATTGTGGGAGACTCAGCATGCCAATGAATCATTTTCACAGATGACCCTGGCAGATTTTGGAATCCGATAGGAGCAGAAGATTATGAAAATATATACTTGCAAAGACCGGCTTGAAGATATTCTGACCTGTATTTATGATGCATGGTCAGCGGCACTGCAGGTCGGACACGACCAGATAAAGTTAAGAAAAGAACCGGTATTTCAGCAGACAATTTTTGATGAATATATTCATGTGGATGGAGATACTTCCAAAGCAGAAAAAGTGATCCGGTCCATCCGCAGGGATATCTCGGATGAAGCCTATCTGTATGTGTATTATGCATCATTGTCTGATGAGGAAGATGCACTTCAGGCAATTTATCAGTTCCTGCGAGTTGGATTTGCCACAGGAAGCAGTGTATTGGAGCAATATGCGAATCCATCTGTGATGCGGATCGTAGAACTGCGGAGAAAAGTTGGAAACGAATGTCATCATTTCCGGGAATTTGCACGATTTGAGTCTTTAAATGGAAGCGTTTACGTCAGCCATTTAGAACCGAAAAGTGATGTGATCATGCTGGTTGGCAGACATTTTGCGGATCGTATGCCCTCAGAACACTGGATGATCATTGATGATAAACGGAAGATTGCATGTATCCATCCGAAAGACGGGACAAATTACCTGCGTTATCTGACAGATGAAGAATTCGATACACTGCAAAAGACAGAAGAATATACAGATACATATACCGATCTCTGGAAAACCTTTTTCCATGCGGTCGGTATCAAAGAAAGAGAAAATTATATCTGTCAGAGGAATCTGTTCCCGAAATGGAAACGGAAGCATGCGGTGGAGTTCAGGGAATAAGCCGAAGAGCTGGCGGTTTATAAATCCCCGGAATCTGATTGACTTTCTTTTGCGTTGAAATTTTGGCATTTTTAAGATAGGATTAATTTATCCAGTGTGTCGTAAAACCCCTTGCTTTAGCTATGGGGATATAAGACACTTCCATCGAATTTACGCAAGTAA
>ERZ837590.1751-NODE-1751-length-9964-cov-2.913816_pt1 | contig 9964 bp, 8 predicted proteins | sample MGYA00519573_ERZ837590 | MGnify/ENA primary metagenome ERZ837590 (study PRJEB31850, sample SAMEA3708820) | human gut metagenome | biome: human gut; feature: human-associated habitat; material: faeces | place: China | collected 2014 ... | reverse complement strand
GACATTGATAATGCAATTGAACTCATAAAAGCATCCAAAAAGCCATATATATTTGTTGGAGGCGGAGTGGTTCTCTCAGGAGCAAGCAAAGAGCTTAAGGAGTTTGTAGACAAGGTGAATGCACCGGTTTGCGATACACTGATGGGCAAGGGTGCATATGACGGCACAAGTGATAACTACACAGGCATGCTTGGCATGCATGGCACAAAGACCTCAAACCTTGGAGTTTCAGAGTGCGACCTTTTAATTGCGGTTGGTACACGTTTTTCGGACAGAGTGCTTGGCAATCCTAAAAAGTTTGCAGACCAGGCCAAGATATTACAGTTTGATGTAGACGCAGCAGAGATTAATAAAAATATCCGTGTTACATCGAGTGTTATAGGCGATGTGAAGGAAATACTTACACGCATCAACAAAAAGCTCACACAGCTTGACCACAATTCATGGGTTGAGCATGTGCTTGCATATGCAAAGACTTTTCCTCTTACATATCACAAAGAGGGACTTAGCGGACCATTTGTTATTGAAAAAATCTATGAAATGACAAAAGGAAATGCTATAATGGTTACTGAGGTCGGTCAGCATCAGATGTGGGCAGCCCAGTATTACAAATACAGCAAGCCGAGAACTCTTCTTACATCAGGAGGTCTTGGTACCATGGGATACGGTCTCGGTGCTGCAATCGGTGCCCAGACAGCTAATCCTGACAGGACTGTAGTCAACATTGCAGGTGACGGATGCTTCAGAATGAACATGAACGAGCTTGCAACAGCTTCAAGAGAAAAGCTTCCTCTTATCGAGGTTATAATAAACAACCATGTACTTGGAATGGTACGCCAGTGGCAGACTCTTTTTTACGAGAAGCATTACTCGGCAACCGTACTTGATGATGGGGTGGATTATGTAAAGCTTTCAGAAGCAATGGGAGCCACCGCACGACGTGTTAAGACCCAGGAAGAATTTGAAAAAGCATTTGCAGATGCCTTAAAGAGCAAGACACCGTTTGTTATCGATTGTATCATTGATTCAGATGACAAGGTATGGCCTATGGTTGCACCGGGCAAGCCTATCAACGAGTCTTTCGATGAAGAGGACTACAATGCGACACAAGGAGGAAATTAGAGTGAGTAGAGTTTACAATTTTTCAGCAGGACCTGCAGTTTTACCTGAGGAGGTATTGCAGGAAGCAGCAGCAGAGATGATGGATTATAAGGGAAGCGGAATGTCGGTTATGGAGATGAGCCACAGATCTAAATGGTTTGATGACATCATCAAGGATGCCGAGAAGGATCTCCGCGAGCTTATGAATATACCTGACAATTACAAGGTACTTTTCCTTCAGGGTGGTGCTTCACAGTTCTTCGCTGAGGTACCGATGAACCTTATGAAAAATAAAAAAGCAGGATACATTATCACAGGTCAGTGGGCTAAAAAGGCGTTTGCCGAGGCTAAGATTTACGGAGACGCCGTAGAGCTTGCTTCGTCTGCAGATGAGACCTTCTCATACATACCTGACTGTTCAGATTTACCAATCACAGATGATATGGATTATGTATATATTTGCGAGAACAATACTATCTACGGAACAAAGTACAAGAAGCTTCCAAATACAAAAGGAAAGAACCTTGTAGCTGATGTATCTTCATGCTTCTTATCAGAGCCTGTAGATGTATCAAAATATGCTGTTATCTATGGCGGAGTACAGAAGAATGTAGGACCTGCCGGAGTAGTTATAGCAATTATCAGAGAGGACCTTATCACAGATGATTGTCTACCGGGCACACCAACCATGCTCAAGTGGAAGACTCAGGCCGATAATGATTCTCTTTACAATACACCACCATGCTACGGCATATATATCTGTGGCAAGGTATTCAAATGGCTCAAGAAGATGGGCGGTCTTTCAGTTATGAAGGAGAGAAATGAGGAGAAGGCCAAGATTCTCTACGATTTCCTTGATCAGAGCAAGCTCTTTAAGGGAACAGTAAGAAAAGAGGACAGATCACTCATGAATGTTCCGTTTGTAACAGGAGATGCAGAGCTTGATGCCAAGTTTGTAAAGGAGGCAACTGCAGCCGGATTTGTAAACCTTAAAGGACACCGTACAGTTGGCGGAATGAGAGCATCTATCTACAATGCTATGCCAAAAGAGGGCGTTGAGAAGCTTGTAGAGTTTATGAAGAAGTTTGAGGAGGAGAATGCATAATGTTTAATTACACATGCTTAAACCCAATCGCAGGAGTAGGCCTTGACCTGTTCTCTGACGATTATAAAAAGGTTGATGATATTAAGGATGCAGATGCAGCACTTGTAAGAAGTGCCGCTATGCATGACATGGAGCTTGGCGATAAGGTACTTGCTGTGGCAAGAGCAGGAGCAGGAGTAAACAATATTCCGCTTGACAAGTGTGCCGAGCAGGGAATCGTTGTATTCAACACACCGGGAGCCAATGCAAACGGTGTTAAGGAGCTTGTGTTTGCCGGAATGCTTTATGCATCAAGAGATATCGTTGGAGGTATCGACTGGTGTCTTGCAAACCAGAACGATGAGAATATTGCGAAGACAGCCGAGAAGCAGAAAAAGAACTTTGCAGGAACAGAGATTTCAGGCAAGAAGCTCGGTGTTATCGGACTTGGAGCCATTGGTGTACTTGTTGCAAATGCTGCAGTACATATGGGCATGGATGTTTACGGATATGATCCATACATCTCAGTAAATGCTGCATGGAACCTTTCAAGAAGCGTTAAGCATATCAGCAATGTTGAGGACATCTACAAGAACTGTGATTTCATCACAATCCATGTACCTCTTCTTGATTCAACAAAGAAGATGGTAAACGCTGATGCTATTGCAATGATGAAGCCAACCGCTATCGTATTAAATTTTGCCAGAGATCTTCTCGTTGACGAAGAGGCTATGGTAGATGCACTTGCCAAGGGAAAGGTTAAGAAGTACGTTTCAGATTTCCCTAACAACACAACTGTTGGAGCAAAGGGCTGCATCGTAACACCTCATCTTGGAGCATCTACAGCAGAGTCAGAGGACAATTGTGCAGTTATGGCTGTCAAGGAGCTGAGAGATTACTTAGAGAATGGTAATATCGTTCATTCAGTAAACTTCCCTGACTGCAGCATGGGTGCATGCACAGCTTCAGGCAGAGTCGGAATCCTTCACAAAAATGTTAAGGGTATGATTGGACAGATTACAACAGCTCTTGCAGAGGCTGATATCAATGTATCTGATCTGACAAACAAGGGCAAGGGTGACTATGCATATTCACTTCTTGATCTTGATTCAGCTATTGATGCTTCTACCGTTGAGAAGCTTTCTGCCATTGACGGAGTGCTCAGAGTGAGAGTTATTAAATAGTGAATTAATATTTGATTTAAATACTGATCCCCCATATTTTATATGGGGGATTTAGTGGGTTATAAGGAAATAACAAATATAGAAATGCTTGAATTGGCACGATTGGGAGCCGGCGTCATGCAACCAAGAAGTGTTGAATTAGGACTGCAATATCTTGGTGAAGTATCAGTGCCGGTTGCAAATACCGAGGTACAGCAGGTTATTGAAAACCCGGGCATTGTAAAGACATATCTGGAGAAGTATATGCCATCGCTTATCAGCTTTCTCGTGCAGCTTGTTGTTGCGATAGTGATACTGCTTATTGGTATTAAGGTGATTAAATCAGTTGTGAAAATAATTAAAAAAGGATTTGATAAAAGCAGAATGGACGCTGCAGTGGCATCATTTCTAGCAAATGTTATTAAATACTTTTTGTATTTTATTCTTGTCATGGCGCTGCTTTCGGGCTTTGGAGTGGCGACAGGCTCTGTTATAGCGGTTCTTGGCTCTGCCGGACTTACTGTAGGTATGGCATTGCAGGGCAGTCTGTCGAATTTCGCAGGAGGCGTGCTTATTCTTTTGATGAAGCCGTTTAGCGTGGGCGATTACATAGTTGACGGTTCAAGTGGTACAGAGGGCACTGTAAAGGATATAAATCTGTTTTATACAAGGCTTTTGACAATAGATAACAAGATGGTTATGATACCAAACGGAAAGCTCGCTGATTCGTGTATCACAAATGTATCTATGATGGATAAGAGGATGCTTGATTTGAGAGTAACAGTATCCTACAGCACAGATTTAGCATTTGCAAAGAGTGTGCTGGAATCTGTTGTCACATCAGCAGATGCGATGCTTCGCGATGAGCCGAGCAATGTGTTTGTGAGTGAGCTGCAGGATTCGGCAATAGAGCTCGGTGCGAGAATCTGGGTGAAGAACGAGGATTACTGGAACACAAAATGGCAGCTTACAGAAGAAATTAAAACAGCATTTGATAAAAATAATATCGAAATTCCGTTTCCGCAGATGGATGTTAATATTCAAAAGAGGAGCATAGACTCTGACTTTTAAAGCCGGATGTTGCAGAATATTACTTTAACAGATTTTTTGTGGTAAATATACTTATAATTTAACTATAATATGTAAAAATGTGGTATACTATCATCATCGCATTTTAGGAGGAATAATTGATGACAATTCACGATTTGGCTGAATATGAGATTTTAGATGAGCACAGAGTGGAGGATGTCCAGTCGGACGGATTCATTCTGAGACATAAAAAAAGTGGTGCAAGGATTGCCATTTTATCAAATAATGATGATAACAAGGTCTTTTATATAGGCTTCAGGACTCCGCCGGAGGATGAGACGGGTGTGCCGCATATTATTGAGCATACAACACTCTGCGGTTCAAAGAAGTTCCCTGTAAAGGATCCTTTTATTGAGCTGGCAAAGGGCTCACTCAATACATTTTTAAATGCCATGACATACCCTGACAAGACAGTTTATCCTGTTGCCAGCTGCAATGATCAGGATTTTAAGAATCTCATGGATGTGTATCTGGATGCAGTGTTTAATCCGAATATCACAAAGTACGAGGAGATTTTCAAGCAGGAGGGCTGGCACTACGAGCTTACAGGCAGGGATGACGAGCTTAAGATAAATGGAGTGGTGTACAATGAGATGAAGGGAGCATACTCATCGCCGGATGAGGTGCTTTCAAGCCAGATTTACCGCTCACTGTTTCCGGACAATACCTACAGCAAGGATTCTGGCGGTAATCCGGAGTATATTCCTAAGCTTACGTATGAAGCATATCTGGACTTCTATCACAAGTATTATCATCCATCCAATTCATACATTTATCTGTATGGTGATATGGATGTTGTCGAGAGACTTGAGTGGCTGGATAAGGAATATCTGAGCCTGTATGATTATAAAAAAGTTAATTCAGAAATTAATAAACAGCCTGCATTTGATGAAATAAAGAATGTTGAGGCACAGTATTCAATTACCATGGATGATTCACAGGAGAATAAGACTTATCTATCTTATAACCGTGTGGTAGGGGATTCGCTTGATGAGATGCTCTATCAGGCATTTGATGTGCTTGACTATGCACTTGTCAGCTCACCGGGAGCACCGGTGAAGCAGGCATTGATAGATGCGGGAATCGGTGATGATGTGTATGGCTCATATGATGCGGGCATTTTGCAGCCGGTATTCTCTTTTGTGGCAAAAAATGCCAATGCATCTCAGGCAGATGAGTTTGAAAGCATTATAGAAAGCACTCTTAAAGAAGTTGTTAAAACAGGAATTAATAAAGAAGCACTCCTCGCGGGAATCAACAGCAGCGAGTTCAAATTCAGGGAGGCTGACTTCGGACAGTTTCCTAAGGGACTCCTTTTTGGATTAAACTGTTTAGACAGCTGGCTGTTTGATGATATGAAGCCTTTTATACATCTGGAGTGTCTTGGTACCTTTGCTAAGCTTCGAAAGGCTGTAGATACCGATTATTTTGAAAAGCTTATACAGGAGTATCTGCTTGACAATACCCATGGTTCATCTGTCACAGTAAAGCCGAAGCGTGGACTTGGCAATGAGAGGGAGGAGGCTTTGGCAAAGGAGCTTTCTGATTACAAGGCATCTCTTTCAGATGAAGAGATTAAGAAGCTGATTGAGGATACAGAGCATTTAAAGAAATATCAGGAGGAGCCTTCGTCGGATGAGGACCTGCGCAAGCTTCCAATGCTTACAAGAGCAGATATGAAAAAGAATGCTATGCCTTTTTCAAACATTGAGGATGAGCTTTTGGATGTAAAGGTTGTGCGTCATGACATAGAGTCAAACGGCATTGATTATATATCATTTTTATTTGATGCAGGTGATTTTGCCCAGAGTGAGCTTGGCTATCTTGGCTTCTTTACAAACGCACTCGGGCTGGTGAGCACCGAAAAGTACAGCTATACTGATTTAGCCAATGCTACCAACATATATACCGGCGGAATCAGCACAGGTACTGCAAGTCACCCGGATATTAAGGATAGAAATAATTTCGTGTTTAAGGTTGAAGTGAAGCTTAAGGTATTGGAGAAAAATCTTGACAAGGCACTTGAGCTTATGGAGCAGATGCTTCTTACATCGGATTTTACAGATACAAAGAGACTGGGTGAGCTTGTAGCGCAGATTAAGGCAAGGCTTCAGGCTAACCTTAGCAGTTCAGGTCATTTGGTTGCAGCTATGCGAAGCATGTCGAGCTTCTCGCGCTACGCGCTTTATCAGGACGAGTTAAAGGGAGTTGCTTTTTACCGCTCTATATGCCGCATAGAAAAGGAGCTTTCAGAGTCACCAAAGAGTGTGTCAGATAAGCTTGCTGCAATAGCCAAAAAGCTGTTTGCAAGAAACAGAATGCTTATCAGCTTTACCGGAAATAACGAGGCATATGGCAATGCAAAGCCTTCACTGGAAAAAGTTATAGCTGGATTTAATAAAATGAGTGCTGTAGGCAATCAGGCAGAGGTTCATTTCAATACAGCAAAGGAAGCATTTATTGATGCATCCCAGATACAGTATGTGGCAAAAACAGGTGATTTCATCTGCGAGGGCTATGAATACACCGGAGCACTGAGACTGCTGCGTATCATCTTAAGCTATGATTATCTCTGGATAAATGTCAGGGTAAAGGGCGGTGCTTACGGCTGCATGAATACATTCCTTAGAAGCGGAGAGAGCTACTTTGTCTCATATCGAGACCCTAATCTGTCAGACACACTTGATGTCTATGACAGGATACCTGAGTATATAAAGAGCTTTTCACCTGATGAGAGGGATATGACCAAGTATATTATCGGTACCTTCAGTGCACTTGATACGCCTATGAATCCGGAAGCAAAGGGAAGCAGATCACTGTCTGCATATCTCGAGGGTATTACCTACGAGCAGATTCAAAAGGAGAGAAATGAGATACTAAATGCACAGCCGGAGGATATCAGAAGGCTTGCAGACCTTGTAGAGGCAGTACTTAAGAAGGACAGTATATGTGTCATCGGCAATGAAAATATGATTAAAGAGTCGGCAGGGCTCTTTGAGAATGTTGAAAAGCTTATATGATTAAAGGGTCACAAGGTATCATCGATGCATGCTTGCATGCAATTCGATGTATACCTTAGTGACCCGCACTACACCGAGAAAGTAGCAATTTGCTGCGGAAACGCAGAAAATTAGCGGATTTCGAGGTGGAGTCAGATTACGGGAATGCGTAGCATGTAGTAATCTGATTAATCATAAATGAGGGGCAAAATACCTTTTGACTCTCATATCATTACGGTAAATAGAAACACGAAATGAGGTAATTATGGAAGCATACACGAGTTTTGCCCGGGTGTATGACATGTTCATGGACAATGTGCCATATGAGGTGTGGAGCAGATATATTGTCGAAAAACTGCGTGCAAATGGCATAGACAGTGGATATGTCGTGGACTTAGGCTGTGGTACGGGAAAGCTTACCACGCTTCTTGCAGATGCAGGCTATGATATGATAGGCATTGACAATTCTTTTGACATGCTTGATATGGCACTTGAGAGAGAGGATGACAGAATCCTTTATCTGATGCAGGATATGAGAGAGTTTGAACCGGGAGAAAAGGTGAGTGCCGTCGTAAGCGCATGTGACAGCATCAATTATATTCTTGAGCCTGAGGATCTGCAGGCAGTTTTTTTCTGCGTGAGCGAAAGTCTTAAAGAGGGTGGCATTTTTATATTTGATATCAATACTCCATACAAATATGAGGTGCTCATGGCTGATAATACCATAGCTGAAAACCGTGATGATGGCAGCTTTATATGGGACAATTATTATGATGCCGATGAGAAAATAAACGAGTATGACCTGACACTTTTTATAAAGGAGCAGTCAGAGGATGAGGATGATATCTACAAGAAGTTTGAGGAAACTCATTTCCAGAGATGCTATGAGATTTCAGAGCTTAAGGAGCTTCTTGAGCAGTCGGGACTTGTGTTTGATGCGGTGTATGATGCGTACACAGACGATCAGGTGAAGTGTGACAGTGAGAAGGTCACTGTAATTGCACATAAAGGATAGAATTAGATAATGAGAGGTAAATTATGTCAGATTATATAGTAAGAGCAACAGCGGCGGATGCCAATATCAGAGCATTTGCTGTAACATCAAGGGAGATGGTGGAGACCGCCAGAGAGGATCACATGACAACACCTGTCATGACGGCGGCACTTGGCAGGCTTCTTTCAGCAGGAGCCATGATGGGAGCTATGATGAAGGGCGATAAGGATATCATAACTCTTCAGATACAGTGCAGCGGACCTGCAAAGGGACTTACCGTCACAGCAGATTCGCACGGCAATGTAAAGGGCTTTGCCATAAATCCACAGGTTGAGCTGCCACTCAATGCTGCAGGCAAGCTCGATGTGGGTGGAGCGCTTGATCTTGGTATACTTACAGTCATAAAGGATATGGGCCTAAAGGAGCCGTATTCAGGTCAGTGTGAGCTTAAAACAGGTGAGATAGCTGAGGATCTGACCTATTATTTTGCCACATCTGAGCAGATTCCGTCGGCGGTTGGTCTTGGCGTGCTGGTGGATAAGGACCAGAGCGTAAAGCAGGCAGGCGGATTTATCATCCAGCTTATGCCGTTTACACCGGATGAGGTTGTGGACAGGCTTGAAAAGAAAATCACAGAGATTGATTCTGTGACACAGATGCTTGACAGGGGGCTGACTCCGGAGCAGATACTTGAGGAAATTTTAGGGGATTTCGGGCTTGAAATCACAGATACGACTGAGACACGCTTCCACTGTGACTGTTCAAAGGAGCGTGTGAGCAGAGCACTTTCCACACTTAGCAAAAAGGATCTTGATTCCATTATCGCAGATGGCGAGAGCATTGAGGTAAAGTGCCAGTTCTGTAATAAGGCATATGAGTTTACGGTGGATGAGTTGAAGGAGATGCGCTAATTGAAGGACGGATATATAAAGGTCGCTGCAGCGACACCAAAGGTAAAGGTAGCTGATACTGTATACAACGGACAGCTTATTAAAGCTCTTATGAAGGAGTGCACTGACAACGGGGCAAAGGTGGTTGTTTTCCCGGAGCTTTGCATTACCGGATATACCTGTCAGGATCTTTTCTGGCAGGATAAGCTCATAGCTGCAGCAGAGGATGAGCTTATAGGAATAGCTGATTACAGCAGGAGCCTTGACGGCATATTTTTCATAGGGCTTCCATATGAGATAAACGGCATGCTCTATAATATGGCGGCAGTTGTATCTCGCGGAGAGGTGCTTGCCATGGTGCCAAAGACATTTCTGGCTTACGTTCCCCTTTTGGACGACCAAAGTGAGAAGCAAGGATAACCTTTGCGCCTTGTTCTACTAAATAGTTAATAGTAGGTAATGCACTACGAATACGAGTGTCATCAGTGATGACACCATCTTTCATAGGTACATTAAAATCCACACGCACAAATACGCGTTTATTATCTACATTCATATCTAAAATGGTTAATTTCATCTTAGAATTTCCTCCCATTATAGACCTTTACTAGCTACGAAAGCTGCCATATCGATAAGGCGTTCAG
>ERZ837590.1749-NODE-1749-length-9974-cov-70.568202_pt1 | contig 9974 bp, 11 predicted proteins | sample MGYA00519573_ERZ837590 | MGnify/ENA primary metagenome ERZ837590 (study PRJEB31850, sample SAMEA3708820) | human gut metagenome | biome: human gut; feature: human-associated habitat; material: faeces | place: China | collected 2014 ... | reverse complement strand
CCTGACCAGTGATACCGGTGATAAGTGCTTTTTTCATTCGAAAATCCTCTCTATTAATTAATGTGTGGTGTGGAGAAAAACTCCATGTTAGTTGCCTTATGTATGTAGTTTAACGGAAGAGGGGGAGAAATGGGAGAGGAGATTTTGAGGTTTGATAGCATTATATTGGTTTATGATGATGAAAAAATGCTACAAGTTTGAAAAGTATGTGAAAGTGTAATTTATTTGTCTGAGAAACGTATATATAATGAAGAAGTATCGCAAATACGATGGACCAGGAGTTTGCGGTGGAGATAAGGAATAAATATAGGGAAGAGGATTTTGATTTATGTACGATTCGGAAAAAGAATATCAGATGATGTTTGAACGATTGAAGGATATTTGCAAGCAGAGAAACATCACAAATTATGCTTTGGCGAAAGCGACAAATCTGTCGAATTCAAGTATAAGCAATTTAATGAATGGAAAAACGACACCGTATGTAGATACATTACTAAGAATCTGTTCAGCCCTGGATATAACAATAGTGGAACTGATCGGGGAAGATGAAAAATTTAATGCAGAAGAGATGATCCTTATTCAAAACTATCGGGGGATGTCGCAGGAAAAGAGGCAATTGTTAAAGATTTATATTGAGATACTGGAAGCGTATAAAGGCAAAATTAATATGTGAAGTTATAACGATATAGATAACTCTTTATAACGAAATACCAAGAATGCGAGAATTATGATATTGTATAGATATAAAGTTTATAAACCATATCCCAATTTGAATTCATATTATTTTATTGCAAAACTGGAAATGCTTATTGGTAAACAAACAGCCAGTGTTGGGATGGGCAATGAAATTGCTCTGTCAAACTTGATTCCGTGGTGAAAGTGCGGATGTGAGTGAGACAGAGCTTTTTTTCGGAAATATTATTTTGAAGGAGGAAAAAGAGGACAATGAAAAAAGCATTAATAGTTGGTTTAAATAAGTATCCGGGCTGTGAATTAGCGTGTTGCAGTAATGATGCAGTTGCAATGAAGGAACTGATAGAATCCAATGGAGATGGTTCTCCTAATTTTGATGTGGTTGCAATTACTGATAGCTGTACAAAAAAGAATTTAAAAATACATATCGAAAAATTGTTTGCGGATGATGCAGATATAGCGCTTCTGTATTTTTCCGGACATGGTGCGGATTGTGATGGCGGATATCTTTGTACCACGGATTTTGCGGAAGGTGATTATGGCGTTAGAATGACAGATGTATTGGAAACAGCTAACAAATCCCATTGTAAGAATAAGGTTATTATTTTGGACTGTTGCTTTGCAGCTAAGATGGGGGAGTCCATATTGCTTAATAATAATTCTGTGTTGGGAGAAGGAGTAACGATAATAGCAGCAAGTCAACCGTGGCAGACTTCTGCAGAAAGTATCGCTATACAGCATGGGGTATTTACCGAATTACTTATACAAGGATTAAAGGGAGGGGCTGCAGATATTAGCGGTAATATTACACCTGCGAGTTTATATTCATTTGTGGATCAGTCATTAGGTGCATGGCAGCAGCGTCCGGTATTCAAGACAAATATTTCGCAGTTTTTGCCATTGAGAACTATACAGGCAAAGGTTCCGAAAATGATGCTGAGAAAATTGAGTACATATTTTAAAAATTCAACGGATGAGTTTAAACTAGATCCATCTTATGAGTATACAAATGCACCGGAAGTTAAACACCAGATTATAGAACCTTATGCAGATGCAGAACATGTTAGAGTGTTCAAAGAGTTACAGTTATTTGAAAGTGTTGGCCTCATAGAACCTGTTGGAGCAGAGCATATGTATTTTGCAGCAATGGAAAATAAGTCTTGTAAGTTAACTGCATTAGGTCTACATTATTGGAATTTATCAAAGGATAGACGTTTTTAAAATACAATGCTAGAAAATGAGGGGGAAATAGATGACGAAAATATTGAAAAAATTAGATAAAGTCAAGATCTTTAATTTTGGAGTGAGAACGGTTATTCCATTTTTTATTCCATTTGTTTTAGAAATAGATGATAAATATATTTCAGCAGAAGCAAAATGAATTATATTAATAATATTGTCTGTGGTGGATTTATTCGTTATCTATCAACTTAGTAAGTTGGAGGAAGATCAGGAAGAAAACAATTTTAAAAATAAAATAGCAAGGGATGCATATTCAAGTATATATGAATTAAATGAAAGAAAACGCAATTATATTGTTAAGAGCTCTTATAAAAAAGACAACCAAGAAAGATTTTATATACCAGAGAAAGCCATACCATACAATGTGCATGAGTATATCGGAGAAATATGCAACTCGTTTAAAAATGTTATTGCACAAATCACAGCTATTAATAAAGAATCTGTATCTGTATCTTTTATATATAAGTATGTTTATGAGCTAGATGGTGAGGTTAAGGGAAATCAACAAAGCGATAAGGATTGGAGATGGGTTATTGGGAGGGAGCAGACAATGCAGACTCCATTAAATAATTTTGTAAATCAAAATGATACGGTATATCATACATTGTTGGGAAAAGATACGGTTGTTTTTTATAATGACAAACAAAATGAGGAAAATAATAAAAAATACTATATGAGTGCACGAGATAAGAGACACGATAAAATTGGTTCAATATTTGGTGTGAAGATGATGTTTAGTAACAATGCTGAGAAGTTTGTCGAAGGAATATTGGTTATTTCGACTTATGGAAAAAGATTCATTGAAGATAATAATGACATAAAGAAAATTAATCAGTTAAAGCGATTGATTGTAGATGATCTTTTGCCGAATTATCAGAGAATGTTAGAAGCAGAAATGGGAATCTTATATTTGCGGCACATGGCATCTAAGGAAGAAGATAAAGAAAATATAGTGGAGAGTGATAGCACGTCTGGTTAATTGTTTACAACTTATGGAAAGGATTGATGGATTAAAATATAGGAAACTTAAAATCCTAAATAAAGAAAAGTTTGAAGGTGATTAAGAAAATGCTGTACTTGAGCAATGGAAAACCTGGATTGCGGAGGCAAACGGAATATCTGAAAAGTGTAATAATGCGAACAATATATTCATCACACACAATACTGCATTATTTGTACTTATAACGTTTTCGCTTCATTATAAAAGTATTTCACTTTTACAATAGGGGTTGCAATTTGTATTTTATGGATTTGTACAATTAACAGCTATAGAAAGTTAAATAGTGTAAAATATGAAATAATTAACGAAATGGAGTTGAAACTTCCGCTGGCTCCGTTTACGGTTGAGTGGGATAGATTAAATAAAAAATATGAATAGGTTCGATTGAAAAAAATAGAAAAAGCTATTCCTTGGATATTCATTGTTCTCTATTCAATTTCAGTTTTTTATCCAATAATAAAGACGCGTTAATAAGTGCGTGTTTTACATAGGAGGGTAAGTAATGAAGGTTTTTATATCACATAAAAATGTGGATAGTCAGCAGGCTCTGATGCTAAAAAGTGCTTTTGAAAAAGAGGGTGTTTTCACATATTTAGACGTTCTGGATAATAGTATCAATGGAGGTGGCAAGTCGCTTACAGAGCATATTAAAGGGCAACTCAATAATTGCACGGATATAATCGTTTTAATGTCCGAAACAACAAAGTATTCATGGTGGGTTCCTTTTGAAATAGGTATGTCTGCACAAATTGATATGCCGACAGCAAGCTTCTTAAAAGAAGATGTTGACTTGCCAAGCTATTTGAGTTATTGGCCTAGATTAAAAACAACGAGAGATGTTGCTACATATGTAGACGTTAGAAAAAGAACAGAGAGAATATTAAATAAGCAATATAGCAATTGGGACTTTTCAAGCATCTCAAGTAGGAGAAAAATTGAAACTCCTATTTTTTACGATAAACTTAAACAAGAATTGAGGTGATATGATATTATGATATACAATATTTTTATAAGTCATTCGTGGACGTATAGTGACGCATACGAAAAGCTTGTCAATTTATTAGGTGCAGCTCCATGTTTTGCATATAAGAATTATTCCGTCCCTAAAAATGACCCTATACATAATGCGATTTATGATTATCAATTGAAAGCAGCTATTCGCAACCAGATGCAACATGCAAGTTGTATTCTAATTCTTGCAGGGGTTTATTCGACTTATAGTAAGTGGATAAATATTGAAATTCAGCTTGCTCAGGAAATGGGTAAGAAAATTATTGCCATTGAACCTTGGGGAGCAGAAAGAACATCAATAAGAGTAAAGAATAGTGCCAATGTGATTGTGAAATGGCAAACATCTTCTATTGTAAAAGCTATCAGAGGATATTGAATACATACCTTTGTGAATTTGATATTGTTAAAAAAAATTGAATGATAGCGGGGATGGCGAGTTTCATTTTTTACTACACGACAACTACATGGGTCCATTTGATACACATTTATGATCTTTGTTGAAAGTGCAGTAATCAGTCATTGTCAGCTCCTTTCTGAGAAGCTTTAATTCAATGGCGCTTCCGCATAGAGACGCGGCCGTCAATCATTACTTCGTAAGAATTATGGATGATGCGATTAATAATGGCTTCGCAGATTGTAGCATCGCACTCGTTTTCTATTCTGCTGTACTAGCCAGCAGGTTCAAACTGCGTACAAAAGATAATCGATCCTTTTATAACCACATTGGGGTCAGAACATATAAAGAAAATATGAAATTCTGTACATATCCGGAGGAAACAGTCTGTTTTGTACCTCATCATGAACCAGATCCGTGCAATCTACCGGGAGGAAGGAAATCTTTCAGGTCTTTCATCAGACGAACGAACTGCCCGGCGTCAGCTGGTGGTAAAACCACTGGTGGATGCTTTCTTTGCGTACCTGAAACAGAATTCAGACAGGGTACCCAAAAGCGGCAAAACAAAGGAAGCATTTACCTATGCCCTGAACCAGGAACGGTATCTGCGTGTATTTCTTGAAAATGGGGATGTCCCGATGGATAATAATGCCAGCGAACGTGCCATCCGGGGATTCTGCATTGGCAAAAATTATGTGCCGAACTTAGTTATGGGCTCTTAACATATATCAAGAAAAATGTCATAGTTACCTTATTAATCGAAAAGGAGGTAGCTTATAAACCTAGAAATCATTCACAACTTTGAGAAATTCCTTAGAAACAAGGGATATTCTCCACAAACAATTCATACTTATACGAAAGCGTTAGAACAAGTACCGGATTCATGGAATGTAACAGAACCACAACTTTTGTATGAGCACATAAATTATACCCTGACCGATAATAATCAAACTTTTAGTCCATCCACCAGACACAACATAGGACCTGCTTCAAGTTTATTCTTTCAGATGCAAACCGGTGAAGTCTTTAGAAACTATAATAGGAACCAGAAATATAAAACAACAAGAAATAAGGACTTGCTGGAAGAATTCTTCAAATATTCTACTGAATTCAAACACATAACAAGTATGTCAGCGATAGCAGAATGTCATCATATTTCAGCTTTTCTTGATTCTTTAGATGTCATTCCTAATGACTGGTCAATATTAACAGCTGAGGATATAAAACAGTATGTATGTACGGTTTTTCAGAACATAAAAGCATCAAGTATCGGCAGATATATTACATCATTAAGAAACTTTTTCCGCTTCCTCGAATATAAGGGATATGTAATAAATAGCTCGGTATTAGAATTACCACTTACATCTGCTGACTGGCAAAAAATCAAATGTTCCCATCATACTTACATCAGACGAGGAAAAACGGTTGCGTTTTCATTATAAGAATGATGAAGAAATGGGTATTCGCAATAACATTATAATTCGCCTGATGCTCGATCTAGGATTACGATGTTCTGAAATTCCGAACATTATGTTGAGTGACATTAAATGGGCAAATGCGTTGATTCAAATACATAGTACAAAGAATAATCATGTTAGACAGTTACCTTTATCTGCTGAATTAGGAAAGCTTCTAGAAGAATATATCCTTCGATATAGACCTTCTGTTCCTGATGAAAAATATCTTCTTTTAAGAAAGTATGTAAATCGGTACACCAGTATGAGCCGTGAAAATGTCCGATACGTTATTCGTAATGCTTTTGAAAAAGAACACATTATTGGCTATTGGAAAGGAACACATGCTTTGCGTCGGACAGCGGCATCAAAGATATTCAATAATGGTACAGGCCTTAAATTAACAGCAGATATACTTGGACATGAATCTCTTGATTCGACTAAGGCCTATATAAAAGTGGATTTCGAACACTTAAAAGCGGTAAGGCTTCTGTTTCAGGATGCGGAAAGCATGTTTCAGCGGGACGAGGGGAGGAAAAGGAGCTTCAGGAAGGGAAAAAAGAGTATTGAAGTATGGGATCTTTCCGGATTTGAGATAGACCACAGCCCGAATAAACTTCGGGTGGTGAGATATCATGAGAGCTGGAAAGAGGAAGGAAAAGAAAGAGAACGGTGGATGTGGCTGGCGACAACGCTGGAGCATGCGGATTACCAGATCCTGTGGGAGATCATGAATCGCAGATGGGATATCGAAGAGAATGGATTCCATCAGTTGAAAACGTATTATCATGCGAAACACTGTTACTGTCATACAGCAGTAGAGGTTATATTTGAACTGATGATGATAGGGTTCAATATGAGAGAGCTGTATTTATACCGGCGGATACAAAAATTTGAAGGAAGCAGAATCAGCCGGAAAAGTGTGAGCCGAAAGTTTTGCGATGAATTGCTGCTGGAGAATATGAAGGATGTTTTGTACGAAAAGGGCGGGTAGATCAGCGAAAAAAAGCAGAAAATGAAATAGCTGTCAAAACGTTCCAGGTAGAACAGGGGGGATTTTGTGCGCAATGGGAGTCTTTGTAAGAAAAAGGAAAAATGAGTACAAAAAAGAGGCTGTTTATAAATATGCGCTACTAAAAGCGAAATCCCTGGGAGTGCTATAAGTAGATTGACTATTCCGTAAATCGCGAGTAGACTTGAAAGAGAACCAATGTTGTTGGCAAGTAAAGCTACCATTTTCAGCATAATAGTATATTCATTTGACAGCATCTGCGAAAGAACATAACCGCCAATAGAAAGACCTGAATAAAGCACCGTGTTTTTTATTGTAATCTTTGTTCCGTTTTCATAAAGGTACGCACCAAGATAGTAAAACGTCCCATATTGTACTGCCGTTACAAGCTACAAAAGATTTATACAGCCAAGTTTATTAAGCGCAAAAATCGTAAAGGGGTCTGGCCCCAATGTCAAATGCTGCAAATGTGAAAAAAATTGGCATAGCGGTTGACTTGATAAAAGAATATGCTTATGCTAACATGAAAACATAATGCGAGAATTCTAATCACGGATCGCCATGGAAAACAGTACAAAAAAGTAAAAGCAGCAGAATCATGCCATAGGATGAAACTTTTTGAAAATGTAATTGTTGATGGTATAGATTACGGTAATAAGAGGTGAAAGGGGTAAGAAAGATATATGAATGGTATAAAAATAAAAGATATTTATGCAGGGAAACCAGATGCTAAAGACGAAATTAATTTTGAGGGAGTTGAAGAGTTTCTAGAGGCATTTGTTGTCCCCAGAAATTTTGATTTGGATGCTTTATGTAATGGAAACAAATTTTTTATAACTGGTTATAAGGGAGTGGGAAAAACAGCGCTGTTATTTTATTTAGATCGTTTACTTAGAAATGGAGATGAAGCAACGTGTACTTCTTTTATCTTTTTTAAAGAAGAATTTACGGATCTGAAAAAAAGTCAGCTGGATAGATTTTCAAAAAGACTACTTGCCTCTATTTATATAGAAAACGAAACATTGGTGAATAATTCGGAATTTGAATATATATGGAGATGGATCTTTTTTAAGAAACTTGTTGAAGATAATGAAACATTTTCAGATGGAATTTTTGTGAATGATAGAAATTGGTCGGAGTTTGTTAAGACAGTAAAAAGTATTCATGGACCCGGAACCTCCAAAAAATATATTATTCCATCTAAGCTAAAAGTGGCGATGCCAATTTCTGATAAAGTGGCAGGAACAGAGGTTTCACCTGAAATCAATATAGATTTGAATTCAAAAAATGAAGAAGGAAATCTGGATAAATTTATCGAACTGGTAACATTAGCAGAAACTTTATTAGGAAAGGTGAAAAAAACAGACATTCCATATTACTTATTTGTAGATGAATTAGAAGCTTATTTTGGAGATGAACAAATTTTTCATAGAGATTTATGTTTGATTAGAGATATGATTTTTACTATTAAACGAATAAACTCAATTTTTGCTAGCGCAGAAATGAGTAATATAAAAATTATATGTTCGATTCGAACCGAAATTGTAAATTCCATATCAAGAAACATTGTGACTAAGGAGATGAATAAAGTTGTTTCTGGATTTGAGGTGCCATTAAGATGGAATTATAATAATACGAACTCCTTTTCACATCCTATACTGCAAATATTATTGCGCCGAATCTTTATAAGTGAGCATAATAATGGGAAGCGTACTGAAAAAGAACTTATTAGTGATTGGTTTCCAGATAATATACATGAAATAGATACCGCAAGCTATATTTTAAATAATAGCTGGTGCAAACCTAGAGATATAGTAAGATTAATCACAGCAGCAAAAGGATCTTTAGAAAATGAAAGTGAGAAATTTTCAACTGCTGTTTTTTTAGCTTTGAGGAAGCAATATTCGTTAGATAGTTTAGAAGAAATAAAAGAAGAATTACGAGCCTTATACAGTACAGAAGACATAGAAATGATAATAAATTGTTTTAATGGTTTTAAATCATGCATGTCAGTTAATGAGCTAAAAGAAAGAGTAGAACAACTCTTTAAAGATACTGTACTAGATAAACATTTTATGCAAGTGTTACAAGATTTATATAGAGTCGGAATCATTGGAAATTGTATACCAAGATTAAATATGTATAGATGGAATTATAAGGGAGACGATGGAATAATCATATCAGATGAATGGAAGATAGTGGTTCATCAAGGATTACAGGCCGCTCTTTCTTTGGGCAGAAGACAAGATCATTATTTTCAGTCAAAACAGCCACCACGGATAGGAAATATAGTGAATGTAACAATTGAATCATTAAACAAATCTTTTTTAAACATATCATTTTTACATTATGGAAAAAAGCAGCTTGGATATATACATATTAGTGAAATATCAGACAAATATATTGAAAATTTACAGGATCTGTTTAGCGCAGGAGATAGTTTAGAAGCAAAAATCATAGAATATGATAAAAAATATTCTAAGTGGGCGTTGAGCTTAATAGAGATACCTCAAAAAGAACAGAGCGTCAAGAAAGTTGTGGAAAGGGATAATAATGAAATCTTGAGTAATTGCAGAAATGGATTAGAATTTCAGAAAAATAATGATGAGGCTAAAGAAACAGTAGACAGAGACTATATGAGAGAGATACATTGTTGGCTTGAAGAAGCTAATATAAAATATCAAAATGAGGAAGGATTTACTGATATAAGTGCTGCGGGATCGTATATAAAAAGACATAAGCCGGATTTTAATATTAAGAATTTGGGTTATGCAAAATTATCAAAATTAATAGAAGATTTTCCCGAAAGATATATAACAAAAAAAAATCGAGGAAAAGGGAATACTGAAAATAAGGTTTATAAATCTATAAATTAGGGGTGCCTGACACCAATATGGTCAGTCCTAGTGCAGATAAACAGTATTTCTATCGAAATAGACGCATCTGTTTCCGAAGTAAGAAAATCGTAAGGGGGTCTGACCCCAATGTGCGTCTCGCCCAGGGAGCGCCCTAGAGCGTGTTTGAAAACATTTCGAGTTGTTTATTTTAACCAAATTAATATTGAGACGATGCATATGAAGCCCAGAAAAGTGGAAGCCAGTTTATCAGAGAGTATGAAACTTTTTCTGTAAAATAATGTTTATAAGGTTCTTCTATGATACAATAAAT
>ERZ837590.1738-NODE-1738-length-10068-cov-5.583941_pt1 | contig 10068 bp, 10 predicted proteins | sample MGYA00519573_ERZ837590 | MGnify/ENA primary metagenome ERZ837590 (study PRJEB31850, sample SAMEA3708820) | human gut metagenome | biome: human gut; feature: human-associated habitat; material: faeces | place: China | collected 2014 ... | reverse complement strand
AAATCTTTAAATCTTAATTAAAGTCTAACTAAAAAATAAGGGGGCCTTAATAGGCCCCTTTATTAACTATGTTATTTATAATTTAATTATATTAAATTTTATCTATTAATCTAGTATAATTTTCAGAATTTTATGCATTTTGTTTAGCTATTTTTTTTTCCTCTTTCTTTATTGGAGACTTAGCTTTATATATATCTTTATATATTTGAACTAATTCACTTACTAATGGTAATCTTGGGTTAGCTGGAGTACATTGGTCATCAAATGCATCTAAAGCTAATCTCTCTATAGCTGCAAAATAAGTTTCTTCTTCTATACCGCATGCTTGTATAGTCATTGGCATATTTAATTCTTTCATTAAGTTTCTTACAGCTTCAACTAAGCTCTTAACACCTTCTTCTGTAGTATTAGCCTTTAATCCTAAAGCCTTTGCTATTTCAGCATATTTCTTATCTGCTACGAATGACTTATATTTAGGGAATGCAGCAAACTTACTTGGCATAGTAGCATTATATTCTATTACATGAGGTAATAATATTGCATTAGCTCTACCATGTGGTATATGGAATTCTGATCCTAATTTATGAGCTAATGAGTGGTTAACACCTAAGAATGCATTTGCAAATGCCATACCAGCCATACAGGAAGCGTCTGCCATCTTCTGACGTGCTTCTACATTTCCTGGCTCATTGTAAGCAGTTGGAAGATATTCAAATACATTCTTCATAGCCTTTAATGCAAGACCATCTGTATAGTCAGTAGCCATAACAGAAGCATATGCTTCCAGAGCATGTACCAGAACGTCCAGACCAGATGCGCTGGTCAGTCCCTTAGGCTGGCTCATCATATTGTCAGTATCAACGATAGCCATCTTAGGCAGCAGCTGATAATCAGCTAACGGATACTTAACACCGGTATTCTGATCGGTGATAACAGCAAATGGTGTTACCTCAGAACCTGTACCGGAAGAGGTAGGAACTGCTACAAAGTATGCCTTCTCGCCCATAGTTGGGAAGGTGTATACACGCTTACGGATATCGATGAAACGCATTGCCATATCCATAAAGTCTGCTTCCGGATGCTCATACAGTACCCACATGATCTTGCCGGCATCCATTGCAGAACCGCCACCCATTGCGATGATCACATCCGGTTCAAATTCTCTCATCAGCTTTGCACCAGCCTGTGCATTTGCCAGAGTCGGATCTGGCTGTACATCAGAGAATACAGTATAGGTAATTCCCATTTCATTTAAACGGTCAGTGATAACATGTGTATATCCATTTTTGTACAGGAAAGAGTCTGTTACGATGAATGCTTTCTTCTTGTGCATTACTGTACCAAGTTCATCCAGTGCAACCGGCATAGAACCTTTCTTAAAGTATACCTTTTCAGGTGTTCTGAACCACAGCATATTCTCTCTCCTCTCAGCTACTGTCTTGATATTAAGAAGATGTTTCACTCCTACGTTCTCGGAAACTGAGTTTCCACCCCAAGAACCGCATCCAAGTGTCAGAGACGGAGCCATCTTGAAGTTGTAAAGATCTCCGATTCCACCGTGAGAAGAAGGTGTATTGATCAGAACACGGCAAGTCTTCATTGCTGCTGCATGCTTAGCGATCTTCTCTGTCTCAGCCGGATGAACATAAAGAGATGATGTATGTCCGTATCCACCGTCTGCTACAAGCTGAGCTGCTTTCTCAAGTGCCTCATCAAATGTCTTAGCTTTATACATACCAAGTACCGGAGATAATTTTTCATGTGCAAACTCTTCTGAGATATCTACAGACTCAACTTCACCGATAAGGATCTTTGTCTCCTTCGGAACATCTACGCCAGCCATCTTAGCGATCTCGTAAGCTGACTTTCCAGGGATCTTGCTGTTCAATGCACCGTTGATGATGATTGTCTTCCGAACTTTGTCAAGCTCCTCACCTGGTTTCAGGAAGTAGCATCCTCTGTACTGGAATTCTTTCTTAGCTTCCTCATATACGCTTTCAAGAACAGTTACGGACTGCTCTGAAGCACAGATCATACCATTATCAAATGTCTTAGAATGAATGATAGAGTTTACTGCCATTCTTACATCTGCTGTATCGTCGATGATAACCGGTGTATTACCAGCTCCAACTCCGAGTGCCGGTTTTCCTGAAGAGTAAGCTGCTTTAACCATTCCAGGACCACCTGTTGCAAGGATGATATCAGCATCTCTCATTACTGTATTTGTCAGTTCCAGTGACGGAGCATCGATCCATCCGATGATTCCTTCCGGAGCTCCGGCTTTCACTGCTGCATCCAGAACAACCTTAGCTGCTGCAATTGTAGATGCCTTTGCAGCCGGATGTGGGCTGATGATGATTGCATTTCTTGTCTTTAAGCAGATCAGAGTCTTAAAGATTGCTGTTGATGTCGGGTTTGTTGTCGGGATAACTGCTGCAACAAGTCCGATTGGCTCTGCGATCTTCTTAATTCCGTATGCCTTATCTTCCTCGATCACACCACATGTCTTTGTATCTTTATATGCATTGTAGATGTACTCTGCTGCGTAATGATTTTTGATGACCTTATCCTCGAGAATACCTCTCTGAGTCTCTTCTACTGCCTGTCTTGCAAGCGGGATACGTGCCTTGTTGGCAGCCATAGCAGCTTCGTAGAAGATCTTATCTACCTGCTCCTGAGTAAAAGTAGCGAATACTTTCTGTGCCTCACGCATCTCTTTCATTTTCGCCTCAAGGGCCTCTACATTGTCAATGAATCCGGTATTAACTGTCTTCTCTACAGTCTTTGCGGTTTCTTTCTTAGCCATTAGATTATTCCTCCTGTACTTGAATGAATCATTTCCTATCAGGTCATTCCTGATCACAGATATTAGTATAACTCGTTCGTTAATAAATTGTCAATGTCGCTTTTGTTAATAATTTAACACATTTTTTTGGTGTTTTTTTGTGCATTTTCACCAAATCCATGCTTTTTTTCAAATATATGCTAAAAATCCTCTGCAGGATTATCTCATCCTACAGAGGATCATAGAATTTTAAATATCTAATATAGATTATACAAGCTCAATCAGAACTTCCATAGCTGCGTCACCTTTACGCTGACCAATCTTTACGATTCTTGTATAACCACCGTTACGGTCTGCATACTTCGGTGCGATCTCATCAAAGAGCTTTGCAACCATATCTACTTCTTTCATGTTCTTCTTCTCGCCTTCTTTAACCGGGAAGAGAACTTTGAGCATCTGACGTCTTGCGTGCAGTCTGCTTGGCTTATCTTTCTTAATTGTCTTTTCTACTTCATCGTATACAGTAACTTTCTTTCCGTCAACGACTTCTTTTACACGCTTGCCATCAGCATCTTTACGTGCAACTTTAGCCTTTACTGTAACTTCTTCGTAGTTATCTTTTTCTTTTACAGCGAGAGCGATCAGGCTTTCTACCTGCTTACGGATCTCTTTTGCCTTAGCTTCTGTAGTAACGATCTTTCCGTTGCTAAGAAGTGCTGTTACCTGGTTTCTCAGTAAAGCTTTTCTCTGGCTGGCTGTTCTGCCGAGCTTTCTATACTTTGCCATTTTTTATTCCTCCATTCATTCACATTTGGTTATGCATCTTCGGGCTTATTAATCAAATGCTCCTGCCGAACTCTTCGGGCTTACCGACAGGATATTCAATCACTGCCGAACATCTCAAACGATGCTTCGGTTTCTTCTGTCTTTGCGACAGGATCTTACTCTTCACTATGGTTCAGTTCAAGATTAAGTTCTTTCAGCTTAGCAAGTACTTCCTCAAGGGATTTACGTCCGAGATTACGAACTTTCATCATATCTTCAGGAGTCTTATTTGTAAGTTCTTCAACGGTATTGATACCGGCTCTCTTCAGACAGTTATAAGAACGAACTGAAAGTTCAAGCTCATCAATGCTCATCTCAAGAACCTTTTCTTTTTCATCATCTTCTTTTTCGATCATAACTTCTGCCTGCTGTGCAACTTCAGAAAGATCGATAAAGAGCTTCAGGTGCTCACTTAAAACTTTTGCGGCAAGGCTGACTGCTTCATCAGGAGCCATTGTACCTTTTGTCCACACATCCAATGTCAGCTTGTCATAATCTGTGATCTGACCAACACGGGTATTCTGTACTGTCAGATTTACACGATCGATCGGAGTGTAAATAGAATCAATCGGAAGTACACCGATCGGCATATCTTCTGTCTTATTCTTATCTGAACTTACATATCCTCTTCCTTTTGTAATCGTGAGTTCCATATAGAGCTTGCTGTCCTTGCCACCGCTTAATGTAGCAATTACCTGCTCCGGATTTACGATCTCAATATCGGAATCAGCCTGGATATCAGCACCGGTTACAACACCTTCTCCTTCGTATTCGATATAAGCTGTCTTTACTTCATCAGACTCAGAAGTGTTCTTGATTGCCAGGGATTTCAGGTTCATGATAATCTCTGTCACATCTTCTTTAACACCCGGGATGGAACTGAACTCGTGCAGTACACCGTCGATTTTTACTGAACTGATCGCTGCTCCCGGAAGAGAAGAAAGCATAATTCTTCTCAGGGAATTTCCCAGCGTAGTTCCGTATCCTCTCTCCAGCGGTTCTACGACAAATCTTCCGTATTTCTTGTCATCTGAAACATCTGTAATTTCAATATTAGGTTTATTAAAATCAAACACTACACAGACCCTCCTTATGGGCTTAATCTACGTTGAGGGGGTACAAAACTGTATCTATGATACTTCGGATCAGTCTGCAGATCTTTTGCAGATGATCCGAATTTATGATTCTATTATTTAGAATACAGCTCGACGATTAACATCTCATCAACTGGAACATCGATGGCTTCTCTTGCCGGAAGCTCTTTTACTGTACCTTTCAGATTCTCAGCGTCTGCTTCAAGCCACTCCGGAACCATATTTCCTGCTGTAGCTTCAAGAATCTCTTTGTATCTCTGTGAGCCTTTTTTATTCTCTTTGATCTCGATTGTATCTCCGGCTTTTACAAGGTAAGATGGGATATTTACCTGCTTGCCGTTTACGAGTACATGCTTGTGATCAACGATCTGTCTTGCTTCTTTTCTTGTTCTTGCAAGTCCAAGACGGAATACTACGTTGTCCAGTCTTGACTCAAGAATGATCATCAGGTTCTCACCTGTCATACCTTCCATCTGCTTAGCTTTTGCATAGTAGTTTCTGAAAGGTTTCTCAAGCACACCATAGATGAATTTAGCTTTCTGCTTCTCGCGAAGCTGAAGACCATACTCGCTCATCTTTCTGTTTGCTCTTTTTAACTGTCTGTTAGATTTCTTATTGATTCCGAGATAAATCGGATCCATTCCTAATGAACGGCATCTTTTAAGAACAGGAACTCTATTTACTGCCATTTCTATCCTCCTAATTTATATACACGTCAGCGGTACGCTCCGCTGCATCAACATTTGCTATATTGCTTTTCTTACGTAGCAGAATTCTAATTAGACTCTTCTACGCTTCGGTGGACGGCATCCGTTGTGCGGTACCGGAGTTACGTCTTTGATACTTACTACATCGATTCCGCATGCCTGAAGTGCACGGATTGCTGCTTCTCTTCCTGATCCTGGTCCTTTTACAAATACATCTACTGATTTAAGACCATGTACTAATGCTGCCTTTGCTGCTGTCTCAGCCGCCATCTGTGCTGCATATGGAGTAGATTTTCTTGAACCTCTAAATCCCAGACCGCCTGCACTTGCCCATGAAAGAGCATTTCCCTGAGTATCCGTCAGTGTAACAATTGTATTGTTAAAGGATGACTGGATATGTGCCTGTCCGCGTTCAACGTTTTTCTTGACACGCTTTTTTGTTACTTTTTTCGCAACTTTCTTAGCCATTTAAACTAACCTACTTTCTTCTATTTTATACGTTTAATTATTTCTTCTTATTTGCTACAGTTCTCTTAGGACCTTTGCAAGTTCTTGCATTAGTCTTTGTCTTCTGACCACGTACCGGAAGTCCTTTTCTGTGACGGATTCCACGGTAGCATCCGATTTCTTTCAGTCTCTTGATGTTCAGCTGGATCTCTCTTCTGAGGTCTCCTTCTACTACCTGAGTCTCATCAATTACTGCACTGATCTTCTTTACTTCTTCACTTGTAAGATCTCTTACACGGGTATCAGGATTTACTCCTGCATCCTTTAAGATACGATCTGCACTTGTTCTACCAATTCCGTAGATATAAGTAAGACCGATTTCTACACGTTTGTCTCTTGGTAAGTCTACACCTGCAATACGAGCCATGTGTCTTTCCTCCATTTTCTTTTCTGGTTTTCTTGTTCATTGTCCCTAACTGAGGCTGTGAATGCGAATCAGATATCTTCTATATAATATAGAAAGAATGGTGTCATCTGTTCATGCTGCATCCTACCGGAATGTATCGTTCCAATATCCCAGCCCAGGCATGTACGGAAACTACATACCCTTTCCCGGCACGGATCATACTTTCATCCGCCAATGCAAATGCCGGGTATTATAAGCAATATACAATAGCATACAACTCTTGTCCTTTACCGGACAGCAAACGTTCGAGTGATGCCCAGACCACACGCTCTGTCGGTACCTGCGAACAGCAGCGGTGTATCCTCACTGTATATTAAACAGTCCCACGCCTCCTGGCGTGTCCGACTGTCAGCCGCTTTAACTTGCACAAAACATCAGTTAGCCCTGACGCTGCTTGTGCTTCGGGTTCTCACAGATTACTCTGATACTACCTTTTCTTTTAATGATTTTGCATTTTTCACAAATTGGTTTTACTGATGATCTAACCTTCATGTTAAATCCTCCTTCCCTATTTTGCTCTGCCTATATATTCTGGTATTTTTGGGCACACCTATCCAAAAATGACCATTTCATATTGTATCACCAACACTTATGTAAAGTCAAGCATCTTTTTTCAACTTTCTCAAAACTTTCTCAAAACTTTTTCAGCTTTCTCAAAATCTTTTTTGATCTTCTAAAAAAGACCTCTGAAAAATTCCAGGTTTTACCCTTTCTATCTTTCAGAGGTCTTCTGCTTATTGAGCTGATCTTCTTATTAAGAAGTAGTGTTGTTTATTTATCTCTCCAGACAATTCTTCCCTTGCTCAGATCATATGGCGACATCTCTAAGGTCACCTTATCTCCCGGCAGAATCTTGATGAAATTCATACGCAGCTTTCCGCTAATATGTGCCAGCACAATGTGGCCGTTCTCCAGTTCTACTTTGAACATCGCGTTAGGAAGTTTTTCAACTACAACTCCTTCAATTTCAATCACGTCAGTTTTTGACATTTTTAATCCTCCTGCATAAACTCCTGATGGCCTCATCTGCCGATATATCTTCTGCATATTCAGATAATATCGGTTGAAGATGTCTTACATTCTTTTTTTTCATCTGATTTAAAGGTTTTAAATCACCATCAGACAGATATAAATAATTCTTTTCGACACGGATAATGACATATACATGGTCTTTATCGTGTCCGGCTTTTGATCTTACGATCATTCCGGGTTTGTAATTCATGATTATTCTCCCAGAATCTTAACGATCTCAGCAAATACATCATTGATATCGATTGTTCCGTCAACCTCTTTTAATATTCCGGCTTCTGTATAATAATCGATCAATGGCTGAGTCTGCTCATGATATACACCCAGTCTTTTCAGAACTGTCTCCGGCTTATCATCATCTCTGAGGATGAGTCCGCCACCACATTTGTCACAAATTCCTTCTTTGGAAGTTGGTGCATACGCAATATGGTATGTTGCTCCACAGTCAACGCATGCTCTTCTTCCGGACATACGGTTGACAATATTTTCATCCGGTACTTCTACATTGATTGCATAATCAATCTTCTGTCCCAGTTCCTTAAGTGCTTTATCAAGTGCCTCTGCCTGCGGGATCGTACGCGGAAATCCATCCAACACGTATCCATTCACACAGTCATCCTGATTTACTCTGTCCACAACCAGGTCAACAACCAGTTCATCTGGTACAAGGAGTCCCTGATCCATATAAGTCTTTGCCTTCTGACCAAGTTCTGTTCCGTTCTTGATGTTGGCTCTGAAAATATCTCCTGTAGAAATATGAGGAATACTGTATTTTTCTGCAATTTTCTTTGCCTGAGTTCCTTTTCCGGCTCCCGGAGCTCCCAACATGATGATCTTCATAGTCTCATCCTCCTTTATATAACTTTAACTCGCTTCGTTCTGTCCTCTTTCAAGGACAGAATCGGGGCGAGCTAAATGTCTTCTAATATCCAAGGTAGCTGTTCTTCATATTGCTTCCCTTATTATTTAAAAATCCTGTGTAATTTCTTACAAGCATCTGTGATTCAATCTTCTTGATTGTCTCAAGGACAACTCCTACGATGATGATCAGGGATGTTCCTCCAAAGGAAACATTCGCACCGAATACACCGTTAAAGAAGTATGGGATCACCTGAACGATGATCAGACCGCATGCTCCGATAAAGATGATATAGTTCAGAATCTTTGTCAGATAATCTACAGTCGGTTTTCCAGGACGGATTCCCGGGATAAATCCACCGCTCTTTTTCATATTATTTGCAATCTCCATCGGATTAAATGTAATCGATGTGTAGAAATATGCAAAGAATATTGTAAGTAAAATGTAAACCACGAGTCCGATCGAATAAATCGGATTCTCAGGATCACACCAGTTATTTGAGTTCAGACCTGCAAGGATCTTGCTTCCGATACCTGTTCCATTTCCCTTTCCAAGGAACTGAGCGATAACGATCGGAGTCTGCATCAATGAAGATGAAAAGATAACCGGGATAACGCCGGCTGTATTCACTTTAAGAGGGATATGACTTGACTGACCGCCATATGTCTTTCTTCCCTGAACTTTCTTGGAATACTGTACCGCAATTCTTCTCTCACCATCCTGAAGAATGATAACAAATACGATTACTACCAGTAAGATAGCAAGAATAATAATTCCGGCAAGTCCTGCCTTGGCAAGCTTCTTTCCACTCATGAACTGTGTATACAATGTTACAAGGTCATCCGGTACACGGGAAATGATATTGATAAGAAGAACGATTGAGATACCGTTTCCAACACCCTTCTCCGTAATACGCTCACCGATCCACATCAGGAATGCACTTCCTGCAGTCAGTGTACACACAACGATTGCACAGTTTACGAAATTATAATCAACGAGAAGTCCCTGACGTCCGAATCCGATTGACATAGCGATAGACTCGATCAAAGCAAGTCCAACTGTCACATATCTTGTGATTGCAGCAATCTTCTTTCTTCCGTCTTCTCCATCTTTCTGCATTTCTTCAAGCTTCGGAATTGCAATCGTCAGCAGCTGCATGATGATGGATGATGTGATATACGGTGTAATACTCAGAGCAAACACCGACATTCTTGTAAAGGATCCCCCCGTAAATGCCTCAAAGAAATTGAACGCATCACCGGTCTGCTGTGCAAAGAAATTCTGGATAAAGGTTGGATCAACTCCCGGTGTCGGGAGCTGAGATCCAAATCTTACAACTACGAGCATAAGCAGTGTATACAGTAATCTTTTCCTTATATCCTCAACCTTAAACGCATTACGCACGGTTTTAAGCATTAGATCACCTCTGCTTTTCCACCAAGAGCTTCAATCTTCTCTGCAGCTTTTGCACTGAATGCATTAGCCTGAACTGTAAGCTTCTTAGTTAACTCTCCATTTCCAAGAATTTTAACGCCATCTCTCGGATTTTTAACGATACCGGCCTCGATCAGTGTGTCAACTGATACTGTAGCTCCATCTTCAAATCTCTCAAGTACGTCTAAATTGATTCCTACGATTGTCTTAGAGTTTCTGCATGTGAAACCTCTCTTAGGAATTCTTCTGTATAAAGGCATCTGACCGCCTTCAAAACCAGGTCTTGTAGCTCCTGAACGAGCCTTCTGTCCTTTATGGCCCTTTCCGGCTGTCTTTCCGTTTCCTGAACCATGTCCACGGCCTCTTCTGAAATTATCACTCTGTTTTGAACCGTCTGCCGGTCTTAAGTTTGATAAGTCCAT
>ERZ837590.1731-NODE-1731-length-10142-cov-3.023496_pt1 | contig 10142 bp, 10 predicted proteins | sample MGYA00519573_ERZ837590 | MGnify/ENA primary metagenome ERZ837590 (study PRJEB31850, sample SAMEA3708820) | human gut metagenome | biome: human gut; feature: human-associated habitat; material: faeces | place: China | collected 2014 ... | reverse complement strand
AGTATATTGTTTGAAAAGGATGCGCCCCTGCGCGATGAATTTAAGTATTTATATGCTTCTGTATTCAAAAAACCGGAGAACTATGTAAAAATAATAGAAGCTCTTGGGTCTAAAAAGGTTGGAATGACAAGGGAAGAAATCATTACATCGACCAAAATACCTAATTCGGGAGATCTGACAACGAAGCTCGAAGAGCTTGAAAGCTGTGGATTTATTCGCAAGTACAATGCATTTGGGATGAAAAAGAAAAATGCGATATACCAGTTGATGGATTGCTTTACATTGTTTTATTTCAAATTTTTGAAATCAGAACCGACAGATGAGCATTTTTGGACGAACCAGATTAATACGCCCGCAGTGAATACGTGGTTGGGGCTGGCGTTTGAAAGAGTGTGCATGGAGCATGTGGATCAGATTAAGTTTAAACTGGGTATTTCTGGCGTGCTGACAGAGGTAAATTCGTGGTACTGCAAATCAGATCCGGATAATGGCATTTTCGGCTCACAGATTGATATGCTGATTGCCAGAAAAGATCAGGTGATTAATTTGTGCGAGATGAAATATTCGCAGTCAGAATATACCATAACGGAGAAAGTGGACAGGAGCATTAGGAATAAAATAAGTGATCTGAGAGTGGTTTCCGGTACAAAGTATGCGATATACCCAACACTTATTACAACCTATGGTGTAGTGGAAAACTCGTATTCGCAGGAGCTGCAGTCGGTTGTTATGATGGATGATCTGTTTGCCTGAGATAAAAAATTAAAAACCCCATAAATTCCTGTTGACAGATAGGGATTCATGGGGTATATTTATATCAACAATTAATTCATACAAATACAGTATGAATATAGGAGATTAAAACAAAGCATTAACATAACAATGACATCAAGGAGGACACAAACATGTCAAACATTTATCAGGGAACATTAGGACTTATTGGAAATACACCGCTTGTAGAGCTTACACACGTAGAGAAGGCATACGGACTTGAGGCAAGACTTCTTGCAAAGCTTGAGTACTTCAACCCGGCAGGATCAGTAAAGGATAGAATCGCAAAAGAGATGATCGAGCAGGCAGAGAGAGACGGAAAGCTCAAGCCGGGCTCAACAATTATCGAGCCAACATCAGGAAATACAGGAATCGGACTTGCCGCAATCGCAGCAGCAAAGGGATATAAGATTATCATCGTTCTTCCTGAGACAATGTCCATCGAGAGAAGAAACATCATCAAGGCATATGGCGCAGAGCTCGTGCTTTCAGACGGAACAAAGGGTATGAAGGGAGCCATCGCCAAGGCAGAGGAGCTTCATGAGCAGATTCCTGACAGCTTCATTCCGGAGCAGTTTGAGAACCCTGCAAACCCGGAGGCACACAGAAAGACAACAGGTCCTGAGATCTGGAATGATACAGACGGACAGGTAGACGCATTCGTAGCCGGAGTCGGAACAGGCGGAACAATCACAGGAACAGGTGAGTACTTAAAGAGCAAGAACCCTGATGTAAAGATTATCGCAGTGGAGCCTGAGACATCAGCAGTGCTTTCAACAGGAAAAGCCGGGGCACACAAGATTCAGGGAATCGGAGCAGGCTTCGTACCAAACACATTAAATACAGAGGTATATGATGAGATTATCCCTGTATCAAATGAGGCATCATTTGAGTATGGAAAGATTATCGCAAAAGAGGAGGGCGTACTTGTAGGTATTTCTTCAGGAGCAGCTCTCTATGCAGCAATCGAGGTAGCCAAGAGACCGGAGTTCAAGGGCAAGACAGTAGTAGCACTTCTTCCTGACAGCGGAGACAGATATTACTCAACTGATCTTTTCAAAGATTAATAAAGTATATTATAATAGCGAATAAGACACCCCTGCGGTGTCTTTTTGCATATAATTCAATTGATTCTTTAAATACCATAAACTTTTCCTTTGTTTTGGATTCTCGGGTTACTATTTACCTTTACATTTTTGGGTTTTGGAGTTATGAATATTTAGGGATAATATATTAGTTATATCTTGATAAAAATGCCAAAAAGGGATAATATATTAGCATGATTAACTTATATCAAAAAACATGGACAGAAATAAATAACGACATTGCACAAAAAATAGTACGCTTGCGCAAAAGAAAGAAAATCACTCAAAAGCAATTAGCTGCAAGGTCAGGTGTAAGTCTTGGTTCACTTAAGCGATTTGAGCAGAGCGGCGAGATATCCCTGCAATCTTTGACCAAAATTGCTATAGCTCTTGATGTGGAGAACGAACTTGAAGACTTGTTTAATAATGTGCCTTTTGCGTCTATCGAGGAGGTAATTAATGAACAGACTAAATAAGCTGGAAGTCTTTTATCATGAAAGACTCGTCGGAACGATTGCTTTGTACCAAAATCGTCTGGCTGCGTTTGAGTATGACAGTAACTGGCTGGCAAATGGATTTTCCATAAGCCCTTTTTCACTGCCTTTGGAGAAAAAAGTTTTTATACCAAAGATAGATCCGTTTGAGGGACTTTTTGGCGTTTTTGCAGATAGTCTGCCTGATGGATGGGGCAGATTGTTGGTTGATAGACTTATGAAGAAAAATGGCATAAATCCACATGAGATAGGCAGCCTTGAGAGACTAGCGGTTGTAGGAAACTCAGGAATGGGGGCTTTAACCTACCAGCCTGTTATAACAATGGAAAAAAATCACGATGAGAAATCGTTGGATGAAATTGCATTGGAATGTGAAAAAATATTGAGCACAGAGACTTGCGATAATCTGGACTTTCTGTTTTCTAAGGGAGGCTCTTCCGGCGGAGCCAGACCTAAGATACTTACAAAGGTAGATGGAGAGGATTGGATCATCAAATTCCCGTCATCTTATGATAGCAAAGATATAGGCAGACAGGAATATGATTATGCAATGTGTGCCAAAGAATGTGGAATAGCAATGGAAAACGTAAGATTATTTTCCTCTGAGCGCACGAAAGGATATTTTGGAACGAAGAGATTTGACCGTACTAATGACTCAAAAAGCAGAAGGATTCACATGATATCCGTTTCCGGGCTTTTAGAAACATCTCACAGAATACCAAATCTCGATTATGATATTCTGATGCAGCTTACACTCCAGCTTACCAAATCTATGGAAGAATGTGAAAAATTGTATAGACTTATGTGCTTTAATGTGTATGCGCATAACAGGGATGACCATTCGAAGAATTTTACTTATCTGTATGATGAAGATGAATGTAGCTGGAAATTGTCACCGGCGTATGACCTCACCTACAGTAATTCAATCGGTGGGGAGCATGCTACCACGGTAAATGGAAATGGTGTAAATCCGGAACTGGATGATATTCTCGCGGTTGCCAAAAAAATTGGATTAAATATGACAATGGCAAGGAAAACCGCACTGAATATAAGAGATTGTGTTAGTGAAATGCTTGGGGAGTATCTATAGTGCAGTGATAATATGTTATCACCTATAAATACCCAGTTTCCGTTATAACTATATTCTATAATGGAAAATGGGTATTTATACTCTATTCCTAATTATCCTAATTCGAAAAATGACGTATCTTCAGATGAATACCCCTCTCATCAGCAATCTGCTGACAGGTTTTTATATCCTCTTCAGGGAGCACATCCACGATGGAAAGCTGTGTATGCTTGATCATGCGGTTGCATTCCTCAGCAAAATCCAGCATAGCCTCATAAGCATTGTCAAAGGTTGGTCTTGTGACCTTATTGTATTCCTCGGCATTTGCAGCATTCAAGCTTATGGAAACCGAATCAATATACTCAGAAAGCTCCGGCACGATATCCCTTCCGTGATAGAGATTGCCTAGTCCGTTAGTGTTTACGCGGATAGGAAGCTTATACTTTTCCTTCACATATTTAGCTGTTTTCTCAAGGATATCCAGCGCGCAGGTTGGTTCACCGTAGCCGCAGAAGACGAATTCCTCATAGCCTGTAAAATCAAATGCATCGATTGCAGCTATTATCTCATCATATGTTGGGTCCACCGTATGCCATAATGATGTCGCATCGCCTATAGCGTCCTTCTGAGAGCGTATACAGAATGTACAAGCGCAGTCGCATTTATTTGTGATATTTGCATAAACTTCGTTCTTATATGTATAGATTATATCAGCCATTATTTAGTCTCCTCCAATGTGAAAAATCTTCTCTTGAATCCGATTTTATCAAGTACCAGTCCAAGAATAACAAATATTATAGCACTTCCACCGCTTTGTATACAGCTTCCCGGAACAGAAACCGGAATTATTGCGATGAGACCGGTGAAGGCCTGCTTTGTGAAGCCATATGTGATAAAGGCCTCTGCAATGGCATAGCCGGTTGCGGAAATTGCGAAAGCTATGATTGTCGATACTACATTTCTCACGGTCACAATTTTATCTGATTTGTTGGTAAACGGGATGGATATGAGTGCCTTTATGATGATTGTTGCAGGCGCCCAGATAGGTGCGGTCAGCAAATCTGCCATGCCACCGCCGATAGCTGCGGCTGTCATTGCATACGGCCATGGAAGGAGGCACGCTGCGATATAGATAAGGCTATCGCCAAAATGAATATATCCGCCATTCTGTCCAACCGGAATGTGGCATATATATGCTGTAAAAATAGTAATCATGGCTGCCATGAGGGCAGTAAATGTGAGTTTTTTAACCTGTGAGTTCATAAAAATATGTTCTCCTTTGTTTTGTGTTAAGCCTAACTTAAGAGGTCAACTGACAATTCGATAAATTTTCTGCAAAGGGTGATAAGAATCACATAAACATCACATCAGCTCCCGCAAAAACTTCTCGAAATTCACTCCGTCATTCGGTGCGGTGTCATCATTCATGGTATCTGCGATGCTGTCATACAGGAATTTTCCGGCGCGCTCAGCGGCCTCCTCTGTGGAAAATCCGTTCAGCCTGCTTCCGCATATAACAGATGCAAACAGATCGCCGGTGCCGGAAAAGCTCACGTCGAAAAAGTGTGATCTGTGGGTTGTAGTACCGTTTGCGGTAGTCACGAGATTGTAGATAAAGGGCGACTTATCATCCCTGCATTTGATGCCGGTGATGATGACATCCTGATTTTTGCCGGACAGGTCTCGCAGCTTCTCGCTTATCTCTGTCGCAAGCGGCAGGAGCACATCCTTTCTCGTGTCGCTGTATACCTTTTCGATATCATAGTCTGCCAAAAGGCATGCCTCGGTCAGATTTGGTGTGATGACATCGGCCTTTCTGGAAAGCGCCTTCATGCCATCCAAAAGAGCGGCAGAGTATATGCCGTAAGTTCTGCCGTCATCGCCCATCACAGGGTCCACGAGCAGCATTGTGTTTTCCTCATAAAATACATCCAAAAAATCCATAAAAAGCTCAATTTGCTTTGAGCCTGTCATGAAACCGCTGTAAATGCCGTCAAAATGGGCATTATTTTTCTGCCAGTTGTCGATGTAGTCCTTAATCATGGCTGTCAGGTCTGTGCATTTATGATATTCATATCCTGTCTGGTTTGTCAGCACTGCTGATGCCATGGGACAGCACTGTACGCCCTGCGCGGACAGTACTGGAATTGCGGCGGTCAGAGCATTTTCCAAAGCCGGACAAATCGTTAAAAACGGCTGCTTTCTTCATATATCCTCCAAATTTTTTGCTTAATTTTCTCATACAAAATATAGGATAAGTATACATGCGTCTGACCATATTTCTATGACCAGAAAGATAAAAAAATAAATGCCAGATAAAATGTTTTTGAAAAAGAACGCTGTATGTGATATTATAGATGTGTATGTAAATACGGAGGTAAAAGCATGTTTCAAAAGAAACAGATTATATATAGTGAAACCCTTGGAGTATGCGTGGTTGACAACATAGTATCGCTTGCGGCATCTAAGAGAGAAAAGGCGGTGCCGTACTATGTGCTCAAGCCTGTGTTTGAGGACAAGGTGTCATATATACCGGTAGAGCATCACCGGGTGGTACTGCGTGATATGTTCACCAGAGAAGAAGCTCTAAAGCTTAAGGAAACTGAGCAGTATAAGAATGATAAGCACCTTAGGCAGGCAGTTGACTATGTACTGGACAAGGTGGCTATAAAATAAAATTACAACAAGGAGGACAGGATTACATGGGACAGCAGCATGCAATACACAAATTTGTGCTGGGAACCAAGGACTTCGATGATAAGCAGTCAGAGTTCATGTTCGATAAAGGCTGGTACAGCATCACGGATATAGTAGGCGAGGAGAAAAATATCATCTACAAGTCAAGAAATGCCCAGGAGGCATATCTTAAGTGGAATATCTATATCGGCAGGAAAAAGGAACGCCTCACACCTGAGGAGAGGAAGAGGCAGCGTGAAGAACGCTATGAGAAAAAGAGAGAACAAAACAGAGAGCACCACAGGATATAGGAGGGCATTATGGGCATTTTCAACATAGACAACAAATTTTTCAGAGCATTAAACAAACTGGTAGATATGGTTATTTTGAGCTTTTGCTGGATCATATCATGCATACCTGTTTTTACAATAGGAGCGGCATCCACAGCACTTTACGATACATCGCGCCGTGTCATCCATCGCGATGAGGGCTATGTGTGGAGAGGCTACTGGCATGCGTTTAAGGTAAATTTCAAGCAGGCCACCAAGGCATGGCTGGTACAGCTTATAATACTTATCGTGCTTTTGGGAGATATTTATATTACATGGTCAGGTCTTAAGACAGGCAATCAGTGGGGAACCTTCTCCATCGTGTTCATCATAATGGCACTTATCGCCGCAGCCTGGGCCATATACACATCAGCGTATATTTCACGATTTGAGCAGGTCACAAAGATAACCCTTAAGAATACAATACTCATTCTTATCGCCAACCTGCCGTGGACATTATTGGTCATAGTGATACTTGTGGTATCACTTATACTTGCATGGATTATTATTCCACTCATTTTCATACTTCCTGTCGGCGCAGCACTCACCTATGAGTTTATTTTTGAGCGTATTTTCAGAAAGCTCATGAATGAGGAGGATAGGCTCCGCGAGGAGGAGAAGGATAAGGAGTACAGGGATTAGCATAATAAAAGACAATCATAATAATGCATAAGGAGGAAGCAGCAATGAAGAAAATTGGAATGCTTACCAGCGGAGGAGACTGCCAGGCACTTAACGCAGCCATGAGAGGCGTGGTAAAGGCGCTGGCACACAATGTCGACGAGCTTGAGATTTACGGCTTTGAGAACGGGTACAAGGGACTCATATATGAGAACTACAGAATACTCACATCAAAGGATTTTTCGGGTATCCTGACAAAGGGTGGCACAATACTCGGCTCATCAAGACAGCCTTTTAAGCTTATGAGAGTGCCGGATGAGAACGGACTGGACAAGGTCGCAGCCATGAAAAACACATACAAGAAGCTTGGTCTTGACTGTCTCGTTATCCTGGGCGGAAACGGCACACAAAAGACAGCCAATCTTCTCAGGGAAGAGGGACTTAATATCATTCATCTGCCAAAGACAATCGACAATGATATCTACGGCACAGATGTGACCTTTGGCTTCCAGAGCGCGATCAATATAGCTACAGATGCAATCGACTGCATCCACACCACAGCAGCATCCCACAACCGTGTATTTATCGTTGAGGTTATGGGCCACAAGGTAGGCTGGCTCACACTGTACGCAGGTGTTGCGGGCGGTGCAGACATCATTCTGCTTCCTGAGATACCATACGATATTGACAAGGTCGTAGATGCCATCCACAAGAGAACAAAGGAGGGCAAGGGCTTTACCATTCTTGCAGTAGCAGAGGGAGCCATCTCCAAGGAGGATGCAGCCCTTTCCAAAAAGGAATACAAGAAGAAGCTTGCAAAGAGCAAATACCCGTCAGTATCATACGAGGTTGCAGACCGCATCAGCGAAAGACTCGGTCTTGAGGTCAGAGTGGCAGTTCCGGGACATACACAGCGAGGCGGCAGCCCATGTCCTTACGACAGAGTGCTTTGTACACGTCTTGGCTCAGCAGCAGCAAAGGCCATCATGGATGAGGATTACGGCTGCATGATAGCCATGGTAAACGGACAGACAAAGAGGGTTCCGCTTGCCGACGTAGCAGGAAAGCTTAAGACTGTAGATCCAAAGAGCCAGATGATCAAGGAAGCAAAGCGTACCGGCATCTGCTTTGGAGATTAAGCAGCAATATTAGATATAAGGAAGGTGAAAAGGCGTGTCTTATCAGGCCCTATACCGTAAGTTCCGTCCACAGGAGTTCGAGGACGTAAAGGGACAGGAACACATTGTAACAACACTGAAAAACCAGATAAAAGCTGACAGAATAGGGCATGCCTATTTATTTTGCGGTACGAGAGGTACAGGAAAGACCACTGTGGCCAAGATATTTGCAAAGGCAGTCAACTGTGAGCACCCTGTAGACGGCAGCCCGTGTGGCGAATGTCCGTCGTGCAGGGCCATCACTGAGGGCTCATCCATGAATGTCATAGAGATAGATGCAGCGTCAAACAACGGCGTGGACAATATCAGACAGATTCGTGAGGAGGTCACATACCGCCCGACAGAGGGCAGGTACAAGGTCTATATTATCGACGAGGTTCATATGCTTTCGGCAGGAGCCTTCAATGCACTTTTAAAAACACTTGAGGAGCCGCCGAGCTACGTTATATTTATACTGGCGACCACCGAGGCACACAAGATACCGATTACTATCCTGTCCAGATGCCAGCGCTATGATTTCCACAGGATTTCCATAGATACGATTGCATCCAGACTCAGCGATTTGATGGAGCAGGAGCAGGTGGAGGTCGAGGAGCGTGCCATAAGGTACGTGGCCAAGGCAGGAGACGGCTCTATGAGAGATGCGTTAAGTCTTCTTGACCAGTGCATTGCTTTCCATCTGGGAGAGAAGCTCACCTATGAAAATGTGCTCGAGGTGCTTGGAGCGGTGGACACAGAGGTGTTTTCAAGGCTCTTAAGGCGCATACTCGACGAGGATGTGACAGGTGCCATCCGCATACTGGGCGAGCTCATAGATGAGGGCAGGGAGCTGTCGCAGCTTGTCAATGATTTCACCTGGTATATGAGGAATCTTTTGCTTTTGCAGAGCTCCGACGATATGGAGGAGGTGCTCGACATCTCAAAGGACAATCTTGAGGCGCTTAAGGAAGAGGCAGCGCTTGTAAAGCCTGAGACACTCATCAGGTATATCAGGGTATTTTCCGAGCTGTCCAGCCAGGTAAAGTTTGCATCGCAAAAGCGTATTATGGTTGAGATAGCTATAATAAAGCTGTGCAGGCCGCAGATGGAAAAGAGCTATGATTCGGTGCTTGACCGCATAAACAGCATAGAGAAAAAGCTTGAAAAGGGTATACCTGTAGCGGCACAGGCTGCGCAGACACAGGATATGCAGCAGGCCGCAACAAGCGGGCCTGTAGTGAAAAAGGAGCTTCCCAAAGCAATACCACAGGATATCTCAGAGCTCATGAAGCACTGGAAATCCATACTTTCGGAGATGGGAGCAACATCAAAGGTTTATCTGAACAAGGCTGTGACATCGCTGGGCAATTCATCTGACCTGATTTTAATGTTTGATGATGAGAATGCATATGAGTATCTCTCTGAAAACCGTGCAGGCTGTATGGATACGTTGGCTTCGCTTATAGAAAAGCGTATAGGCAAAAAAGTCGAGGTGACGGTCAAGAAAAATAATTCCGCAGTCAGCGCAAAGGAAGCGGTTGTGGACTTGACAGATATGATAAATTTTGATATAGAGGAAGAAAACTAAGTTATAAACAGGGCTGGGATTAGCCCATTAAAAACAAGGAGGACGCCAGAATGGCAAGAAGAGGTGGATTCCCTGGAGGAATGCCGGGAAACATGGCAAATCTGATGAAACAGGCACAGAAAATGCAGCGTCAGATGGAAGAACAGGCAAAAGAGCTGGAAGCAAAGGAATTTACTGCGACTGCAGGAGGAGAAGCGGTGGAAGTGACCGTTTCCGGTAAAAGAGAAGTTCTAAAGGTGAAGCTGGCAGAAGAGGTTGTGGATCCGGATGATATTGAAATGCTGGAGGATCTGATCGTGGCAGCAACAAATGAAGCGCTTCGCAAAGTGGATGAAGAATCCAGCTCTGCAAT
>ERZ837590.1725-NODE-1725-length-10174-cov-2.922423_pt1 | contig 10174 bp, 7 predicted proteins | sample MGYA00519573_ERZ837590 | MGnify/ENA primary metagenome ERZ837590 (study PRJEB31850, sample SAMEA3708820) | human gut metagenome | biome: human gut; feature: human-associated habitat; material: faeces | place: China | collected 2014 ... | reverse complement strand
GCTCCGACATGGAGGCAGTGCCTGAGGTACCACTTTCAAGCTCGCTGTCAATAGTGGATAATGCATCCTGCAGCTGACCGCTGAAGGAATTGTATATAGCCTGCTCAGTTGCTGATGCATCTGATGCATTGAAATGTGTCAGGTCAACTACATTGTTGTTGATCAGTGCAAAGTAAACATCACTTATAGGTATTTCACCGGATTTTATTTTGGAGTAAACAATTCCGGCTATCTCCTGCTCTAACAGCTTGTATGTGGCCTCCTGCAGCTTGATGTCAATACTTAAGTAGACATCATTTCCGGAAACAGGATTCTCCTGACTTATTACCTCGTTTATTTTACCGACATTGTTTACATAGACCTGTTTTTCACCGTTTTTGCCTCGCAGATAGCTCTCATAGTACTGCTCTAAGCCTGACTTACCTACCATATCATTTTGTGTATATGAGTCATCATCCTTTGACAGCTCATTATACTCGTCGGTAGATATCTTGCCTGTGTATCCTATGAGCGATGAAATATATTCAGGATAGTTGTACTTGCGGATGGTATCCTCTTCAATTGATATGCCGGTAAGAGTATCTGAGTGCTCATTGACATATGCTACTATCGAATCATTTACATCCTTTGCAATAGTAGTGGTTTTGTATTTAGTGAATCGGTTCTGTTTTATGGCATATCTCATCACTACAATATCATAAGTGGCCTGTGTATCATACTTGCTGCTTATATCAAAGCATTCATTCTGGTCAGAGCTTAGAAAATCAATAATATTCTGGGCGCTGGCATTTGCCTCGTCAAATCCAAGTGCTTTATTGTATTCGAGCTTATCATATTTCTTTCCGAACACATCTGACAGAAATCTCTTTTTTGAGGTTTCAGATGTGAATGTAAAGCTGTATGTACCATCATCGTTTAAAACAACCGGAAAATCATTATATATGGAGCCGCCATTATTTTTTATCACATTGATAATTTCATTAAGCTCTTTGTTTAAAAGACGATTGTGCTCCTTCGTAGATGAATAGCTGCCGTTGTCTGAGATGACTACAGAGTATGCAAGCTGATTGTAAGCAAGTAGCTCACCATTTACATCGTATATATTGCCTCTTGATGCCTCTATGGACAGCGGCTTTTTAATCAGCATTATGAAGTTTTTCTGATAATCTGCACCTTTAATAATCTGAAGGGTAAAGACTCTTTCGGCAAGCAGGACAAACATGAGAATAATTACTGCTGCCAATACAAAAAGTCTTGAGCTGAAAAATTTCTTCAGAAAATCTTTTATATCATAAATCAAATTTCTTTGCTCTCCTTTTCTCGTATGCTTCCAGCTTCTGGTTTACCTTAAGAAATACCAGATACAAAAGTATACTGATAACCATTGTGTATACAAATTCAGGTATGATAATTGACTTCAGATAGTACAAAAAGCTAAATCTGCCACGCAGTAAAAACATGAAAAAGTATACTACCAGATTGTAAAACAAATCGCTGCCTCCTATCAGAAGCATAGGAAGCTTTATATCGTCAGGATAGAATCTTTTCTGGAATAATCCATTGATAAAACCGATATACATATATATTAAAGCATACAGTCCTATATAATTTCCGCAAAATATGTCAATAAGCAGGCCGCAAAAGAAGCCTACCCACAGTCCTTCCTTTTTGCCACGCATAAAGCCAAAGGATGATACGGCTATAATCAACAGGTTTGGTGAGATATTGGCAAAGGAAAGAGTCTTAAACAGCGTGGTCTGCAATACAAAGCATAAAGTTATTATTATAAATAAAACAATTCTACGTCTCATGCTGCTCCTTACTTATTTTCAGTTGAATTTTCAGTCTGGCTGTCACCGGCTGTTTCTGCACTTTCGGTGTCGTCAGCTGTCTTAGTGTCACCGGTCTGCTTAAGCTGTGTTATGACCATGACATTTTCGATATGCTCAAAATCTACAACCGGTGTGATAGTGCCGGATTTTGTCAGATTGTTGGAATTATTTTCGATTTTTGTCACATAGCCAATCAGTATGCCCTGCTGGTAACGGTCTGACACGTATGAGGTAACAACAGGATCGCCCTCTTTCACCTTGTTGTCGTCATCCTTTAACTCAGTAAAGGTAATTACCTTGTCATCGTTCATGGTTTTTATATTGCCACTGACGGTGAGATTGTCCTCCGTGGTGGAAACCATGCCACTGACTTTGCTGGCATCATCTATGATACAGCGTACCTTGGCAAAATTATCGCCAGCATCGGTAACAATACCTACAAGTCCGCTTCCTGCAAGCACATTCATGCCTACGTCCACTCCATCTTTTTTTCCTTTGTCGATAGTAAAGGTAGAAAACCAGTTTCCGCTGTCCTTTGCTATGACACTGGCAGCAACCTTGGGATATGATGGATATTTGGCATCCAAATCCAGAAGCTGTCTGTAATTGTCAAGCTCATACTGCTCAAGTTTGTTTGTTGTGAGCTGTGTTGTAAGCTCTTCTACCTCGGCCTTGAGCTTTTTATTCTCAGCCTTGACATTTTTTAATGTGCGTATTTCTGTAACTTTATCTGAAATGTGGATTCCAAAGCTGTTTATACCCTTCTGCATTGGGATGAATACATATCCGGCAACAGTCTTTAAAGGACCACCGGAGATATTTAAGGTAAGGCTTAGCAGCATGGTCACAAAGCAGACTGCTGTCATAATCAACAGTGTGTATCTTGCAGGCAGCTTTTTATTGTGCTTTCTCTTTCGATTGCGAAAATTCTTACTCATATTAACCTCGGTTATTATTTTTTGATGCTGAACGGAAGTCTCTTATATTTTGAATCAGAAACTATTTGTACGAGCCCGCGTACTGCACTCTCCTCAGGACATTCTGAGCAGATGACCTTTATACCTGTAATCTGTTCAAAGAGCTGGTCAAGTCCTGCAAGCTGTGAGCCGCCTCCTGTGATATAAATGCCTGAATGGATGATATCCTTTGCAAGCTCAGGCGGAGTCTTCTCAAGAATCATTTTTATTGATGTGCATATAGACTCAAGGTTTGACTTCATAGCCTCGTAAACGACCTTTGAACCAATTTCCATCTCAATAGGCAGGCCGCTTACCACATCACGTCCCACTATTACCATACTGTCCTCTCTTCCCGGAAGTGCAGAGCCTATAGTCTCCTTCAACAGCTTTGCAGTCTTTTGTCCGATTACAAGATTGAACTCCTTTCGCACAAAGGAGATAATTGACTCGTCAAGTCTGTTGCCACCGAAATGAAGCAGGTCACTAAGCACCAGGCCACCGAGTGAAATAACGGATGTCTCTGTTGTGTCAGCGCCCATATCTACTATCATGACACCGGTTGGCTCGTTTACATCTATTCCAAGACCTACAGCATCAGCGATAGGCTTCTCACAGAGCATGACCTTTTTAGGCTTTGATTTGCTCTTATAGAAGAGCTCGTAGAATGCTCTTTTCTCTACATCTGTGATATCTGTCGGCACAGCGATGATGAACTCGGCATTTTTGATACGTGCCTTTGTCTTGTGCTCCAAAAAGTCAAAAATCATAGTCTGAAGCAGATTATAGTCAGCAATAACTCCCTCTACAACAGGAAATATGACGTTGATTGTCTCAGGCGCCTTTTCATACATGGCATATGCACTGTCTCCATATGCATATATCTGATTTTTGTCTATTACGGCTATTGTGTTTTTCTCAAGCATTGTCTTGCCTGTAGCCTTTGAGTATACCTTGAAATTGTTTGTTCCCAGATCAATTCCGTAAACGTTGTTGCTCATAATAATTCTACCTCGTCTTCTGTTTATATAAGTTTATTTTCATAGAAGCTATAATATTCGTTATCTCCGATTATGATATGGTCACAAAGCTCTATGGAAAAAATCCCTGAGCCCTCAATTAATCTGTCTGTGACAGCAATATCATTTCTGCTGGGAGTACAATCTCCGCTTGGATGATTGTGCAATAAAACAAGTTTTGATGCATTTTTGTCCAGGGCGGTCCTGATGATGGAGCCTATGTCCACTACAGATGAGCTTAGTGAACCCTTGGATATGAACTTGTCTCCTAAGAATCTGCTTTTAACATCAAAATAGGCACAAATGACGACTTCATTTGTGAGATGCCTCATCTGCTCCATGTAGTAGTCAGCTATTGTCTGAGGATTATTCATTCTGATGCTTTGAACCTTTTTTGTCTTTGCTATGCGAAGCGACAGCTCTGCTATCGCCTTAAGCTGTATAGCTTTTATCTGCCCTATCCCGGGGATACTAAGAAGCTCATCATAGGACATCTCATAGAGATTGAGCAGATTGCCATGCCTGCCGGAAAGTATGTCCTGCGCAATATCAATCACAGTCTTGTCCCTTGTGCCGGTCTTTATAATGATGGCAAGTAAATCAGCGTCTGACAGGCCTGATGCTCCAAGCGATAAAAATTTCTCATATGGTCGCTCTGAAGCCGGCAGATTTTTAATTGTTTTGTTATTATGCATTAATCCCTTTCGCTTCTCCCAGGCGATTGACAACGGATTTAAGCAAAGTTTTCAGTTAATTGTAGCACACCTAATCCAGCTTAACAAGATTTCTCTCATAAAGTTTTTGTAAAGACATCAAAATTCCAAGCTTTGCATGGTACCATGTAAGTCCTCCCTGGAAATAAACCGCATATGGCGGCTTCACAGGACCATCGGCAGAAAGCTCAATGGATGATCCCTGAACAAATGCGCCTGCTGCCATGATGACATCACTGTCATAGCCCGGCATAGCCCATGGCTCAGGGGTCACATAGCTGTCTACAGGTGCTGCTGCCTGAATGCCCTCGCAGAAGGCTATCATGGCATCGCGGTTATTGAACTCTACAGCCTGTATGATATCGTGGCGGCTTTCAGTACCGTCAGGAACCACCTTAAAACCAAGCTTTTCATAGATTTTTGCGGCAAAGATTGCTCCCTTTAATGCTCCGCTTACGACAGTCGGTGCAAGGAAAAAGCCCTGATAAAATGACTGGATGACTCCGAGTGAGGCTCCAACCTCCTTGCCAAGTCCCGGAGATGTGAGACGGTATGCGGCATTTTCAACACATTCCTTTTTGCCGACAATATAGCCTCCGATTGGTGCAAGTCCGCCTCCCGGATTTTTGATCAGAGAGCCAACCATCATGTCCGCTCCAACCTGGATAGGCTCTGTATCCTCGACAAACTCACCGTAGCAGTTATCGACCATACAGATCACATCAGGCTTTATGCTCTTTACAAAGGCAATGAGCTCGCCTATTCTTTTGACCGAAAGTGTAGGTCTTGTAGCATAGCCCTTAGAGCGCTGGATTGTGACAAGCTTCGTTTTTTCATTGATGGCTTTCTTTATTCCGTCATAGTCAAACTCACCGTCAGGCAGTAGGTCAACCTGCGCATATGTGATGCCGTACTCAGCAAGTGAGCCCTTTGAAGGGCGTATGCCTATTACCTCTTCAAGTGTATCGTAAGGCTTTCCGACAGGGCTTAAAAGCTCATCGCCCGGGCGCAGGTTTGACATGAGTGCAAGTGCAAGTGCATGTGTACCACAGGTAATCTGAGGCCTTACAAGTGCATCTTCTGCGCCAAAACAGTCTGCGTACACTCTCTCAAGTGTATCCCTTCCGAGGTCATTGTAGCCGTAGCCGCTTGATGCCTGGAAGCACTCTGCGCTCACCTTGTTTTTCTGCATGGCGGCTATGACCTTAAGCTGATTATACTCAGCATTTGTGTCTATTTTGTCAAAACGCTCCTTAAGCTCCTTTTCTACAGAGATTCCGAAATCAAAAACCTCCTTTGATATTCCAAGTGTCTCATACTGCCTGTAAATGGCTTCATTGGTATCTAACAAATTATAATCCTCTTTTCTGCTAAAATTTCTTGTATTTTATTTAATATTTTATTATCATCATATGAATATTCATTTTTTTCTATCCATATGGTATCTTTTTCTCTCCTAAACCAGGTTAGCTGTCTCTTTGCAAAACGCCTTGACTCAAGCTTTACCTTGTCCACAGCCTCATCAAGTGAATATTCTCCATCAAGATATGCAAGGATTTCCTTATATCCTATACCCTTCATGGATACCATATCGCTTGTACAGCCCATTGCCTTTAGCTTTTTCACCTCATCGACAAGTCCGTTTGAAACCATGATATCAACTCTCTTATCTATCCGCTCATAAAGCCTTGGTCTTACATCATCCAGTACAAAATAGGCAAAGCTGTATGGAGACAGCTTGGCTCTTTCAGTCTCATTGTGCTTTGAAATCGGCTCATGGCAGGTGTGATAGTATTCAATTGCCCTGATGACGCGCTTTACGTTATTCTCATGGATGCTCTCGTAGGATGCAGGGTCGATATCCTTAAGCTTTTCATGCAGTGCATGGTTTCCGTGCTCGTTGGCAAAGTCGTAAAGGCTCTTTCTGTATTCCTCATCCACATCCTGCTTTGTGAAATCAATGTCATACAAAAGTGCCTGGATATAAAAGCCGGTGCCGCCGACAACTATCGGTATCTTTCCTGCTTCGTATATTTCATTAAGTGCTTTTTTTGCCATATCCTTAAAGATAAATACATTGAACTCGTCAGAGGGCTCAAGCTCATCTATCAGATAGTGCTTTATGCCGTCCATCTCATCGACTGTAACCTTCGCAGAGCCTATATCCATGTATTTGTATACCTGCATGGAATCCGCGGATATTATAGCACCATTTATTTTTTTTGCAAGCTCAATCGATAGAGCTGTCTTTCCTACTGCTGTCGGTCCTGTCAGGACAATCATCGGTTTTTGTGTCATATTGCACCTCAGTCCAAATGTGTATGTTGTCATACGATACGTTTGAATTTCTTTTCTATCTCATATTTGCTCATAGAGATGATGGTTGGTCTGCCGTGTGGGCAGTTGTAAGGATTGTCGAGTGACAAAAGCTCATCTATCAGCTTATTTATCTCAGGAAGAGTAAGCTTGTCATTGCCCTTGACTGCTGCCTTGCACGACATGGATGCAACCTTTTCCGTGATGATATCAGGAGTCTGCCTGCCTGTCGCATTGGAAAAATCATCGAGCATCTCTATAAACAGATCCTTCATATCTATGTTAAACAAATTATCTGGAATTGCACTGATCATGTATTCCTTGCCGCCAAAATGCTCTACCTCATAGCCAAACTGCTCTATCTGCGGCCTGTATTTCTCAAGCATCTCGCTTTCCCTTGCATCAAGAGTCATGACAATCGGAGGGCTTATGCGCTGTGATGTAAAATCCTTATTGGCAAGTCTTGCCATTGTTTTTTCATACAGCACCTTCTCATGAGCTGCATGCTGGTCTATGATGTACAGCTTGTCCTCAAACTCTATTAACCAGTATGTCTTAAAGAGCTGGCCTATGATGGAAAACTGCTTCTTTGAGCTTTCTGTAAGAAAAACCTTGTCGTAATCGCCGAGTGTCTGCTGGGTGCCGGTGACAACCTGTGCAGGTTCATACGCGGTGGAAGTCTCAGGCGCTTTTGCAGCAGGTTCTGTTGCTGAGTAATTTTTTACTGTTGACGTCACGCTCTGTCCGTACACACTCCTTGATTCCGCTGCCCTCACCTCATTGATACGCCTCTTCTCAAACGGCTCCGGTATTGGCTCCTTATACTCATGCACTATCTTTTTAGGCGCCGGCGTACTGTCTACAGGCACTTCGGGAATCATCTCCTTATGAGATAGAATTGCATATATTGTGTCACACAATTCAACATATATCTCGTTGTTGTTGTCGAACCTAAGCTCCATCTTGGTCGGATGTACGTTGACATCCAGCTCACTGAAAAATGTAAAGTAAAGCACTGTAAACGGATACTGATGCTGCATTAGAAAGCTCTTGTAGGCCTCCTCTATTGCACGTGACAATATATTGCTCTTTACATATCTGCCATTTATGAAATAATTCTCATAATTTCTGTTGCCCCTCGTGATGACAGGCTTTCCTATAAAGCCCTCCACCTTAAAGTATTCGCATTCATGCTTCACCTCAAGCAGTGATGACGATATCTCGCGGCCGAATATATGGTATATGATATCCTTTCTGTTGCCGTTTCCTGAGGTGTGAAGCTTTGTCTGGTTATTGTTTATGAACTTAAACGATATATCGGGATGCGAAAGCGCAAGCTTTTCAACCATATCGCTTATGTAGCTGCCCTCTGTCTGTGCTGTCTTTAAAAACTTACGTCTTGCAGGAACATTATAAAACAAATCCTTTACTATGAAGGTAGTACCGTCCGGAGCACCGATTTCCTCGTTGGAAAGCTCCTTCGAGCCCTCAATCACATATCTGGTGCCGGTGAGCTCATCGTAGGTTTTTGTGATAAGCTCAACGCGGGCAACGGCCGAGATACTTGACAGCGCCTCACCTCTGAAGCCGAGAGACTTTACAGTAAGTAAATCCTCTGCCGAGCGGATTTTACTCGTGCTGTGACGGTAAAATGCAACCGCAACCTGGTCTCTTTCAATTCCGCAACCATTGTCGGTGATACGGATAAATGAGATTCCGCCCTCCTTTATCTCAACAGTGATGGCTGTGGAGCCTGCATCTATGGCATTTTCCACCAGCTCTTTAACCACGGAGCACGGACGTTCAACAACCTCTCCTGCAGCTATTTTATCTATTGTTTCCTGATTTAATATGGCAATATTTGGCATTTTAATCCTTTCTACCAGCGGTTTTTAACCTTGTTCTGGAGCTGATAAAGCTTGTTTAACGCATCAAGTGGTGTCATGTTGCCTATGTCTATGCTTCGAAGCTCGTCAATTATATCATCATCCTTCACTGTGTCGAAAAGCGAAATCTGTGTCATATCAACTTCGTCAAGATGCTCCTTTTTATGCTTGTGGCCATTGTCAACGGATATGCTTTTTACAGTATCTGTGATATCATTTGCAACAAGCTGCTCTGCGATTTCTTTGGCACGCTCTATGACTGAATCCGGCAGCCCTGCAAGCTTTGCTACCTGTATGCCGTAGCTTCTGTCAGCTCCGCCCTTTACGATTTTTCTTAGGAATACTATATCATCGCCCTTTTCCTTTACAGCGATGCAATAGTTATTTACACTGTCAAGCTTGCCCTCAAGCTCGGTGAGCTCGTGATAATGGGTTGCAAAAAGCGTCTTTGCTCCGAGGAGCTTTGGATTACTTATATGCTCTACAACTGCCCAGGCGATGCTTAGTCCGTCAAATGTACTCGTGCCTCGTCCAATCTCATCAAGAATCAGCAGATCACACTGTCCTGTATCAAGAACCTTTCTGCTATATCCAAGAGCGTTCTTAATATTGAGCATTTGCTCCTGCTTTTCCTTCGGGCTTAAATCAGAATACCCACATGCCGCCTTTTCAAAGCGGAAAATCTGAAGCTCCGGCTCAAGCTTTTTTAAGAAATCAAGCGTATCAGAATGCTTTTTCTTGAGAAACTGCACCATGATAACCTGCTTTCCTACACCTGCTGCACGAATGCCAAGTCCAAGAGCCGCTGTGGTCTTTCCTCTTCCATTGCCGTAATAAACCTGTATACTTCCGTCCATTTTCTGACCTTTCATCCTGATTATATTTGTTGATGTTTTGCAACATCATACCATAAATCATTACAAAAATCTACTATTCTCCAAACATTCTTACTTCTTCATCTCTTCCAAACACCTGGAAACCATCAAATCCCTGTTCTTCTAATTTATTAAGGAACTTACCAAGTTTCTTTGGTTTAATATATAAAGCAGTTTTATAAGTTTTACGGAGATTTTCTGCATAACGAATAGCATCAGCAATCTGATCTTCTTCATAAATCAAGACAACTTTTTTCTGTTTTTCTGTTTTATATGCTTCCTTTTCCATCAGGATACTGTAAATTCTTTCAAAACCAATAGAAAATCCAACCGCCGGAATCTGTTCTTTTAAGAACTTTCCGATTAAGTTATCGTATCTTCCACCGCCAGCAATAGAGCTGTTAAAATCTAAGGATTCTACTTCAAATACTGTTCCCGTATAATATCCCTGTCCTCTAACTAATGTCATATCATACTCTGCTGCATATTTTCCATCTGCAAGAGCATTGGCTGTATCGATAATATGTGCTAAAGAAGCTACATATTCATTATCCTTACAGATTTCTTTTACATAATC
>ERZ837590.1720-NODE-1720-length-10210-cov-2.364353_pt1 | contig 10210 bp, 7 predicted proteins | sample MGYA00519573_ERZ837590 | MGnify/ENA primary metagenome ERZ837590 (study PRJEB31850, sample SAMEA3708820) | human gut metagenome | biome: human gut; feature: human-associated habitat; material: faeces | place: China | collected 2014 ... | reverse complement strand
TAAGAAACATCATCACGAATGATTACAGCAGTCTGACGAAAAAGGAGGTTGCAGCATGATCATCCTTGGAATTACATTTGTTGTTCTTTTAGCGATCGGACTTCCGGTGGCGTTTACAGTAGGTCTGTCAGCACTGTCCTTCTTTGTGACAGAGCAGGTTCCGGTACAGATCGTTGTACAGAAAATGGTCAGCAGTACCCAGTCCTTTTCCCTGCTGGCAGTTCCGTTCTTTGTATTAGCAGGAAACCTGATGAACGAAACGGGTATTACCTCCCGCCTGATCAAGTTCTGTAACCTGTTGACCGGTCATATGAGAGGCGGTCTTGCCCAGGTATCCGTGCTTCTTTCCTGCCTGATGGGCGGTATCTCCGGCTCTGCTACAGCAGATGCGGCTATGGAAAGCCGTATTTTAGGACCGGACATGGAAAAAAGAGGATATTCAAAAGGCTTTACCGCAGCAATCCTGGCTATGGGCGGTCTGATCACATCGACGATCCCGCCGTCCTTAGGATTGATCCTTTATGGTGTTACTGGTGAGGTATCCATCGGACGTCTGTTCCTGGCTGGTATGATACCTGGAATCTTAATGACAGCAGCCCTTATGATCTCCGTTGCGTTTATTTCCAAAAAGAGAGATTACAAGCCGGAGCATGAAAGCTTCCCGAGCATTGGCGAGGTTTTGAAAGGACTTGTGGAAAATATCTGGGCATTGCTGTTCCCGGTAATCCTCATTGTAGGTATCCGCTTTGGTATCTTCACACCGTCTGAAGCAGGTGCGTTTGCAGTTGTGTATGCCTTGGTTGTTGGCTTGTTCATTTACCGCGAGCTTACCATCAGCAAGCTGATGGAATGCCTTTCCACCACAGCAGTAGATCTGGCAGTTATCATGTTCATCATTATCTGTTCCAATGCATTCGGTTATGCCATTGTAACAGGACAGCTGCCGCAGACACTGGCCCGCATGATCACAGCAGTATCCGATAATAAGTATGTGATCCTGCTGATCGTAATGTTATTTGTATTCTTCGTAGGAATGTTTATGGAAGCAACCGCAAATGTACTGCTGTTGACTCCGATCTTCCTGCCGATCATCACATCCTATGGCTTCGATCCGGTACATTTTGGCGTAATGTACATGATCCTGATCACAATGGGAGGTATGACTCCGCCGATTGGTGTAACCATGTACACGACCTGTTCGATCCTTGGTTGTCCAATCGAGGTATATACAAAGGAATCTATTCCGTTTGTAGCATCCATTATTGTGTTGCTGATTCTTTTGGCAGCATTCCCGCAGCTGGTACTGTTCCTGCCGAATCTGGTATATGGCGCAGCATAAATATAAAAAAGAAGGAGATTTGACATGAGATTATCATTTGATGAGATTCAGAGTGAGATCAAACGCGTATTCATGAAATATGGTTTAACCGAAGAAAAAGCAGATATCTGTGCAAGAATCCACACAGAATCTACTTACGACGGTATTTATTCACACGGCACCAACCGTGTTGCCCGTTTTGTGGATTATATCCAGAAGGGCTGGGTTGATGTAAACGCAGATCCGGTTATCGAAAAAGACTGCGGCGCTGTAAAGGTCATCAACGGAAATATGGGACCTGGCATTTTAAATGCACTCTATTCTGCTGACAGAGCAATGGAGATGGCAGATCAGTATGGTATTGGTATGGTCGGATTAAAGAACACCACCCATTGGATGCGTGGAGGCACATACGGACTGTACGTTGCGAGAAAAGGATATGTTGGAATCATGTGGACCAATACAGAGGCATGCATGCCGCCGTGGGGGGCAAAGGAGTGCCGTCTTGGCAATAACCCGTTTGTAATGGCGTGCCCGGGTCCGGATGGTGGTCCGGCTTTACAGCTGGATATGGCAATCAGCCAGTATGCTTATGGAAAACTCCAGGTAACCCGTCTGGCAGGTAAGAAGCTTCCATTCCCTGGCGGATTTGATAAAGATGGCAATATTACGGATGACCCTGGCGCAATTGAGGAATCCATGCGTATTTTGCCGATCGGCTACTGGAAAGGATCTAGCTTCTCCTTTATGTTAGATATTCTTGGATCCATTCTTGCTGATGGTGTAGGTGCGGTAGATCTGGATGCGGACAAGAAGGGATCCTGTGGCGGCTGCTCCCAGGTAATGATCGTAATTGATCCGAAGAAAATCACAGATGGAGAAAAGATGAGTGAGACGGTTCGCCGTGCAATCGAGTATTTAAAGAGCGCAGAGTTGTCAGAGCACAGCAATGGCATTATGGCACCTGGTGAAGACTATGTACAGTTTAACAAAGAGCATGATGAAAAGGGAATTTTCGTAGATGATTCTGTTTGGGCAGAAATTAAAGCTCTGTAAAAAGTAAGAGTACTCCCGGAATGACAGACTTTCAGCAATGGGAGCGTGGATATTCCGGGAGTATCGTTATTTAGGAGGAATATCATGATCGTCGATCATATCAAAAACCGTGGCCGTTATGAACACTGTCATAAAAATATCGCAGCCGCTTTGCAGTTTATTGCAGAGCATGCAGATGATCCGGAATTAAAGGATGGAAGCTATCCGGTTATTCCGGATGAAGTGATCGTCCATGTCCTTACAAAGGAAACCCATGGAAGGGATGAAGCTAAGATGGAGATCCATAAGAACTTTATGGATATCCACTATATCATAAAGGGCGCAGAAAGCTGTGCGGTAGCACCGCTTGCACCGGAGCAGGACATCGCTTATGATCCGAATACGGATAACGCATTCTGGGATTGTAAAGATAGCTATAGTGTTGTGATCGGGGAAGGCGAATTTTATGCAGTCTGGCCGATGGAGCCTCATTGCCCATTGTGCAATACTGCAGAGGAACCAGAAACGATCCGGAAGATTATATGCAAAGTGAAAGTTGATTAGAGGTAGAACAGATGAAAGCAGTAAAGATTGTAAAACCAAATGATCTGCAGATCATTGATATGGAAAAACCGGTTCTGGATGAAAAAAACAATGTGTTGGTAAAAATCCGTGCAGCAGGCATCTGCGGATCTGATGTAGGAATTTATCATGGAAAAAATGCAGCAGCTACTTATCCGAGAGTAATCGGCCATGATATGGTCGGAGATGTAGTAGAGGTTGGTGAAAATGCCACAAAATTCAAAGTGGGTGACCGTGTGATCATTGACCAGGTGACTGCCTGCGGACATTGCTATGCCTGCCGTAAGGGAAGACCAAATGTCTGTGCAAACCTTAAGGTGCGCGGCGTTCATATCGATGGTGGTTACAGGGAATTTATGGCAGTTCCGGAAAGTGACTGTTACCGTCTCCCGGATAGTCTCTCCTATGAGGATGCGGTTATGATCGAGCCGACCACCATTGCAGTACAGGCCTGCAGCCGTGCACAGATCGAATTTGAGGATAATGTTTTGATCATCGGTGCCGGTGCACTTGGAAACAGCATTTTACGTATTGCTCGTTTATACCATCCGCAGAACATTATCGTGGCCGATATCGAAGACGGAAAGCTGGAAGAGGCGTTAAAGCATGGTGCTACTTATGTTGTAAACAGCCGTACCGAGGATCTGGTAGAGAGAGTCCATGAAATCACAGATGGTTATGGACCTACCGTAGTGATCGATGCAGCCTGCTTTAAGGGAAGCTTCTTGACTGCCTGCCGCTGTGCCGGAAATGCCGGAAGAGTGATCACCATGGGCTTTAGTGTGGATCCGGATGATATCAACCAGTTTGTCATCACCTCTAAGGAGCTGGATGTAAGAGGCAGCCGCCTGCAGAATCGCAGATTCCAGACTGTGATTGATTTGGTTGAAAAGGGACAGGTAGATCTGAAGGGAAGCATCAGCCATAGATTTTATTTCCAGGATGCACAGAAAGCGTTTGATTTTAACGATACCCATGACCCATCTATCAGAAAAATTGTTCTGACGTTTGACGAATAAAAAAGTGGAGGAATGAAATTATGCCTATGCAAATGGGATTTCGTTGGTATGGCGAAGGGAATGATATGATTTCCCTTTCCGATATCCGACAGATTCCCGGTGTGACCAGCATTGTCTGGGCTTTGCACGATAAGCAGCCGGGAGAAGTGTGGGAAAAGGAAGAAATCCGTAAAGTACAGAAACAGCTGGAACCATACGGATTTAATATGGATGTAGTAGAATCTGTAAATGTACACGATGATATCAAGATTGGTTTGCCTACCAGAGACAAGTATATTGCCAATTATATCCAGACGATCCGTAATCTGGCTGAATTTGGCGTAAAAGTAATCTGTTACAATTTCATGCCGGATCTTTACCATCCGGTAGGAGACGGATCCACTGCAATGTTTTATGAGACCAGTAAGATTCATGAAGATCCGAAAGAAATGGCGGATTACATTTTGAAGAATGCAAATGGTCTTACCTTCCCGGGCTGGGAACCGGAGCGTATGGCAAAGCTGGATGAGCTTTTTGAAAAATACCGTCTGGTTACTAAAGAAAAACTCTGGGAGAATCTGAAATATTTTCTGGAGGCTTTAATGCCAGTCTGCAAAGAAACTGGAATTGTGATGGCAATTCACCAGGATGATCCGCCGTGGGATATTTTCGGACTTCCGAGACTGCTCGTAGATGAAGAATCCATTGACCGCTTTTTAAAAATGGTGGATGATCCACATAACTGTCTCACCCTTTGTTCCGGAAGCTTAAGCTCCAATCCAAAGAACTGCGTGTCTGATATCGTGCGGAAGCATTGCGACCGCATTGCATTTGCGCACATCCGCAATGTGCATCATTTCCCAAATGGTGACTTCATCGAAGCAAGCCACCGTGATTGCGATGGGGAAACCGGTATTCTGGATATTGTGAAGGCATATCATGACTGCGGATTCGAAGGCTATATCCGTCCGGACCATGGCCGCCAGTTGTGGACAGAGGGACCTGGCAATGTACGTCCTGGCTATGGTCTTTATGACAGGGCACTGGGAATTATGTATATCTGGGGAATCTGGGATATGCTGGAAAAACAGAAAAATGAGCAGGAGGGGAAGTAATCATGAAGCTTTCTGAACTGAAACATGAGGTGACTTCCGAATGGAAGGAAAAGGGATATGAATTACCTTCCTTTGATGTAGAGGCAGTTAGAAAAAAAACATATGAAAATCCGACCTGGGTACATTTTGGTGCCGGAAATATCTTCCGGGCTTTCCCGGCTGCTGTATTGCAGAAAGCGCTGGATTCCGGCAAGTATGACCGCGGCGTGGTAGTTGCGGAAGGCTTTGACTATGAGATCATTGATAAAGCTTACCGTCCGTATGATAACCTGAGCCTCTTAGTTGTCCTTAAGTCCGATGGAACGATCCAGAAACAGGTAATTGCTTCCGTGACAGAAAGTCTGAAAGCGGACAAGTGCTTTGCTGATGACTGGAAACGGTTGGAGGATATTTTTGAAAACCCGTCCTTGCAGATGATCAGTTTCACGATTACAGAAAAAGGATATTCTGTTTCTGATGCAGATCTCGAAAAAGGACTGAACCCGGGCCTGATCATGGGCAAGGTAACCGTTTTATTGTATAAACGTTTCCAGGCTGGAAAATACCCAATTACGGTTCAGAGCATGGATAATTGCAGCCATAATGGAGATAAAGTAAAGCAGGCTGTGACTGCTTATGCCAAGAAGTGGGAAAGCATGGGTCTGGTTCCGGCTGAATTCCTGGAGTATGTGCAGGATGAGAGAAAGGTATCCTATCCGTGGAGCATGATCGACAAAATCACCCCACGCCCGGATGAAAAGGTGAAAAAGCTTCTGAAAGAGGACGGCTTCGAGGATTGGGAAACCATCATTACCGATAAGAAGACCTATACGGCTCCTTTTGTAAATGCAGAAGAGACTGAATATCTGGTTATTGAAGATAACTATACCAATGGGCGTCCGCCGATGGAGTTAGGCGGAGTGCTTTACACAGACCGGGAAACTGTAGATAAGGTAGAACGGATGAAGGTGTGCACCTGCCTGAATCCACTTCACACAGCAATGTCCATTTATGGATGCATGCTGGGCTACAGCCTGATCTCGGAAGAAATGAAGGACGAGGATATCCGCGGACTTATCACAAAGCTTGGATACATCGAGGCAATGCCGGTTGTGATCGATCCGGGAGTATTAAAGCCGGCGGACTTTATCAAAGCAGTGTTAGAGCAGCGTCTGCCGAACCCGTTCATGCCGGATGCACCACAGCGTATTGTTACCGATACTTCCCAGAAGCTGCCGATCCGTTTTGGTGAAACGATCAAGGGATACCAGAAGGCAGGCCTGAACACAGATGATTTGGTGCTGTTATCATTGGTATTAGCAGGTTATTCCAGATATCTGAAAGGAATCGATGATGAAGGAAAGAACTTTGAGCCTTCTCCGGATCCGTTGTTAGAGGAATTGCAATCCATCGTTGCCGGATTAGAAGTAAAAGAGGGCGAACAGGACTTCTCCTGCTTAAGAAAATTATACAGCAGAACTGATGTATTTGGAGTGGACCTCTATGAAGCTGGTATGGGAGAGCTCATTGAAGCAATGGCAGCAGAATTGTATGGCGGTGTTGGTGCTGTCCGGAAAACACTGCATAAATATGTAGCAGGCAGATAAGGTGACGGCTATGAAATCTTTTATGAATGAAGAATTTCTTCTGTCAACAGAAGCGGCAAGAAAGCTTTATCATGAGTATGCTGAGATAATGCCAATCATAGATTACCATTGCCATCTAAGCCCGCAGGAAATCTACGAGAACAGAAAGTACGAAAATATCACTCAGGCATGGCTCGGTGGGGACCATTACAAATGGCGTCTGATGCGGGCAAACGGAGTGGAAGAAAAATACATTACAGGAGATGCCTCCGACAGGGAAAAATTCCAGAAGTGGGCGAAAACCCTGGAAAAGGCAATCGGAAATCCACTGTATCACTGGAGCCATCTGGAATTAAAACGATATTTTGGCTATGATGGCTATCTGAATGGATATACAGCTGAGGCGGTGTGGAATTTATGTAATGAACAGCTTCAGTCAAATGGAAGACGGCCAAGGGATCTCATAAAAATGTCTCATGTCAGACTTTTGTGTACTACGGATGATCCGGTCGATACGCTTGAATGGCATCAGAAAATAGAAGCTGATCCATCGTTTGATGTGCATGTGCTTCCGGCATGGCGTCCGGAAAAGGCCATGAATATTACTGGACCGGATTATCTGGAGTATCTGGAAAAACTGGAAACGGTAGCTGGAGTCGAGATTGACAGTTTTGAAAGTCTGATCTGTGCATTGAAGATCCGAATGGATTTTTTCAAGGCAAACGGATGCCGGATTTCGGATCACAGTCTGGATTATGTTATGTACCAGCCTGCCACGGAAGAAGAGGTGGAAGCTATTTTTGCAAAGCGGCTGGCGGGGAAAACCATCACCGGACAGGAGAAAAAGCAGTTTGAGACAGCTTTTATGCTAAGCATGGGCAGAGAATACCAGAAAAAGGATTGGGTAATGCAGTTGCATTATGGTGTAAAGCGGGATGTAAACCGCCGGATCTATGATAAGCTAGGGATAAACGTAGGAACAGACTGTATTAGCAATTACGCGCCTGCCGCAGAAATGGCAGATTACCTGAATGCTTTAGCCCAGACAGGAGAGCTGCCGAAAATGGTCTTATACTCTTTAAATCCGTCTGACAATGCAACGATCGGCTCTATCATGGGCTGCTTCCAGGACGATAGCGCATTCGGAAAAATACAGCAGGGGAGTGCATGGTGGTTCAATGACCATAAATCCGGAATGATAGAACAGATGACATCTCTTGCTAATTCTGGTGTGCTGGGCAATTTTATTGGAATGCTGACTGATTCCCGGAGTTTTCTTTCCTATACAAGACATGAATACTTTAGAAGGATCATGTGTGACCTAATCGGAGGCTGGGTAGAGAATGGAGAATACCCGGCAGATTATGAGGTTTTGGAAAAGATTGTAAAAGGAATTTCATATCATAATGCTGTCAGGTACTTTGGCTTTGAAAAACAATTAAGATAAATCCTGACATTGTGCAGCAGAAAGCAAAAAAAGAAAACGCCTCACCGGTGGACAAAACACCGGTGGGGCGCTTTCTTTTGGTTGCAACCCTAATTTTTAAGGTTTTTTGAAAATAGCCATGTCCGGAAAAGAAAACGCAGCGGGTGTGATAGAGTGTAATGCATCAAAGGATTTCGTAAATAAATTAATTGTGTGATTGTGATATTTTTGCTTTGTTTTCTTTTACAGAACAGGACTCTTTTCATCCGTTCATAAGGTTAATGCAGGAGTTTGCGTTTTTATTGCATGAACAGGAAAAAAGTTTGAAATTTTTTGTGGAAGCGTGAAAAAGTAAGGAGCCGGTCTGAAAAGAGGCAGTCTGAAGGAACCAGGGGCTGTGAAAAATCCAGAACGTGCAAGGAATCATAATGCTGGGACTGTATGGGAGATAAGTGTACACTTATAAGCACAACGAATAATATATATAAGTAAAAACTATAAATAATAATAAGCAGAAAAAACACGCTATTCTTCGACGAAAAATTAACAAATCAAAACGCAACTGAATTCTGACAAATTCCAGCCTGATTCCGGCAGAATCCCATTATTGAACGCTATAGGAAACATGTCGAAATATTCATGTTTTTTTACAAAAACAAGCGGCGGTTTCACTCTGCTAACATCGTTCGCGAATTAACAAAAATTTCAGCCAAAAACTGTGAATCTGACATGTTTTCAAAGAAAAAAACGATTGTTACATTGTATACAATATGTAATTTTTGATTGTCGTAAACCGCGAATTATGTTATACTGACCATGATGGCAAAACGAGAGATTTTGTCGATAGCAAGTTGAAAATGTATAGAAAGAGGGTAAAGGAAAATGGGATTGGCTACATTTAAAGGCGGCGTTCACCCTTACGAGGGCAAAGAACTGTCCGAGAACAAGCCGGTACAGGTCCTGATGCCGAAGGGAGATCTGGTGTTCCCGATGTCACAGGGAATCGGCGCACCGGCGAACCCGCTGGTAAAGAAGGGCGACAGAGTCCTGGCTGGTCAGATCATCGGTGAAGCAGGCGGATTTATTTCTGCAAACGTAATCTGCTCCGTATCCGGTACTGTCAAAGCAGTAGAGCCGAGACGTGTTGCCAGCGGCGGCATGGTAAATTCCGTTGTAGTTGAAAACGATGGACAGTATGAAGCAGTAGAGGGCATGGGTGCAGACCGTGACCCGGCAACTCTGTCCAAACAGGAAATCCGCGATATCGTAAAAGCAGCTGGTATCGTAGGTATGGGCGGCGCTGGTTTCCCGACCAACGTAAAGCTCTCTCCGAAGAACGAAGATGCAATTGAATACATTCTGATCAATGGTGCAGAGTGTGAGCCGTATCTGACATCTGATTATCGCTGCATGATGGAGGATCCGGAAAAGATCATCGGCGGTCTGAAGGTTGTTCTGCAGCTCTTTGACAAGGCTAAGGGTGTGATCGGTATCGAGAACAACAAGCCGGAAGCAATCAAAAAGCTGAAAGAGTTAGTAAAAGATGAGCCGCGTATCGAGGTATGTGAGCTGCTTACCAAGTATCCGCAGGGTGGTGAGCGTTCCTTAATCTACGCTGTTACCGGCAGATCTGTAAATTCCTCCATGCTTCCTGCAGACGCAGGCTGCATCGTGGACAATATTGGTACTGTGATCGCTATTTATGATGCAGTATGCAAGACCACTCCTCTGATTGAGCGTGTATTCACTGTAACCGGTGACGCCATCGCAGATCCGAGAAACTTCCGTATTAAGATCGGAACCAACACCCAGGAACTGATCGAGGCAGCAGGCGGCTTCAAGTCCGAGCCGGAGAAGGTTATTTCCGGTGGTCCTATGATGGGCTTTGCTATGTTCGATTTAGACGTTCCGGTCATCAAGACCAACGGTTCCGTCCTGTGCATGACCAAAGACCAGGTGGCAGCAAGCGTTGAGACTCCGTGTATCCGCTGCGGTAAGTGCGTAAGCGCATGCCCGAGCCACATTGTTCCGGTTATGATGATGAAAGCAGCATTAAAGGGCGACTGCGATACCTTTGAGAAACTCAATGGTATGGAGTGTATGGAGTGCGGAAGCTGTACCTTCGTATGTCCGGCTAAACGTCCTCTGACCCAGGCTTTCAAGGAAATGAG
>ERZ837590.1709-NODE-1709-length-10273-cov-15.626052_pt1 | contig 10273 bp, 10 predicted proteins | sample MGYA00519573_ERZ837590 | MGnify/ENA primary metagenome ERZ837590 (study PRJEB31850, sample SAMEA3708820) | human gut metagenome | biome: human gut; feature: human-associated habitat; material: faeces | place: China | collected 2014 ... | reverse complement strand
GGATGGTGATGAACATGAGGGCCGGGCCGGCCTGCAGGGTGTCCGGGTCGCCGCCCGAGAAGGAGAAGACCGCCGGAATGATCATCAGGCCCGCCATGATGGCAATGGCCGTGTCGAAGATCTCCACGTTCTCGGTGGACTCCTCGATGGAGACATCCTTCTTCATGTAGGAGCCGAAGGTGACGAGGATGCCCATTGCGATGGAGAGGGAGTAGAACATCTGCCCCATGGCGGTCACGACGGTCATCCAGGAGAAATTGGCGATGTTGGGCACGAGGAAATACTTTACGCCCTCCAGCGCACCCGGGCGGGTGACGGAGTAGCCCGCGATGATGACGGACAGCACCACGAGAATGGGCATCATCACCTTGGACACCCGCTCCACGCCGTTGCGCACGCCTGCAAAGATGATGGCAAGGGTGAAGATGGTAAAGATGACAAAGCAGATCTCCGCCGAAGCGCCGCTGGAAATGAAGGCGGAGAAGTAGCCGTCTGTGGCCAGCTCACTGCCGTGGCCGCTGACGTAGTCGGCCAGATACCGGATGACCCAGCCGCCGATGACCGAGTAATAAGGCACGATGAGGATGGGGATGATGGCATTGATCCAGCCGCCGAAGGAGCGCCTGCCCTTGCGGACGGCGGCGAATGCGCCCACCGGGCTTTTCCTGGTCATCCGGCCCAGCGCCGTCTCGGCTACGATCATGGTGTAGCCGAAGGTGAAGGCGAGGATGATGTAGATGAGCAGGAAGATGCCGCCGCCGTACTTGGCCGCAAGATAGGGGAAGCGCCAGATGTTGCCGAGGCCCACCGACGCGCCTGCTGCGGAGAGAACGAAGCCAATCTTGCCCGAAAAGGCGCTCCGCTTGTGCTGTTTTTGATTCATTGGATTTTCCTCTTTTCACAAATTCAATACCCCCAGTGTATCACAGCCGGGGAGGGGATTCAACCGATTTTTCGATAAGAAGCAGAAGTTCCTGTGCTCAGAGGGAGGCAGCGTCAATCCACCACCGGCACATCCAGCCCGAATTCCAGCGGGCGGAAGCGGGGGCAGACATTCTCCGTGATGCAGATGACCGACGCGGCCAGGCGGCTGCCGATCTCACAGGACTGGGCCAGATTCTTGCCGTAGGTCAGGCCGATGACCGTACCGGCAAAGAAGGCGTCGCCTGCGCCGGTGGTGTCGATGACGTCCACCTTCTTGGCGGGTACGACGCCGCACTCGCCGGTGTGCTTGGCGTACACGGCACCCTGACCGCCCATGGTCACCACCATGCTGGTCATGTTGGCGCTGTGGACGTTCCGGGCCAGTACCTGAGCCATCTGGCTGGGGGCGAGATGCTCGTAGTCGTCCGAGAAGAGCAGACCGGCCTCCTGCTGGTTGCAGACGAAGCAGTCGATCTGCTGCAGATAGTCGCGGCGCTCCATGGCGATGCTCATGTTAGAGACTGCGGCAAAGACCTTCTTGTTGTATTTCCTGGCATAGCGGAGCACCTGCTTGACCGTGTCTTTCTCGAGGTCCAGCTCGATGGCGATGGCGTCACAGTCCTTGAAGATCTCGTCGCCCTTTTCCTCCAGCAGGGTGGTCAGCGGGGTGGTGTCAGGGCGCTTGGAGATGGCGGCGTGGACGTCGCCGTCGTTGTCAAAGATGGCCAGCCAGGTACCCATGCCATCGGGGACCTTCTGGATGTATCGGGTGTTGACCTTGTGGTTGTCCAGCTTGTCGATGACGTCCTGGCCCATGCCGGTGTCGTCCACTAGACCCACGAAGGTGGGGCGCAGCTCCACATTGGCGATGTCCTCCGCCACGTTCCGGCTCACACCGCCATGCACCTGTTCAATGCGGCCGGCGTTCCGTCCGCCGGGGATGTAGGTGGAGAGGGGATAGCCCTTGATGTCCACGAAAACTGCGCCGATGACTACGATTCCCATATTTGAAATTCCTTTCCTGAATAAGAACTCTCTTTGACTTCTATCCTATTTACGCTTCTTCTGCCTTTTGCGCCCGAATATCGTCGCCCATAAAGAGGAAGGGGACAAAAGAGGAGAGGCGGCTGGAGATTTTTTCGGTGTAGAGCTTTTCCAGCAGAGCGCCGTCGGTGATGTTGGTGGTGACGATGGTGGGCAGTTTCGCGCCCAGACGGTTGTTCAGCAGACTGTAAAGGGTGCTGATGAGGAAGCTGGAGTTGAACTCGGAACCCAGGTCGTCGAGGATGAGCAGGTCGGCCCCGGCGGCGGTGCGCAGGAGCATCTCTTCCTCCCCGGCGGGGTCGGAGCCGAAGTGCAGAGCCTCGAGCTTCGAGAAGAAATCGGGGCTGGACACATAGATGACGTCGAAGCCCTTTTCCAGCACCTCTCCGGCAATGGCCAGAGCGGCATGGGTCTTGCCCAGACCGGCGTTGCCGAGGAGCATCAGGCTCTCGCTGGTGGTATCGAATTCGTCGGCGTAGCCGCGCAGGTCGTCAAGAAGGGTGGACATATAACTCCGCACCGGCTCGCCGAGGGAGGCGTCCATCCGGGCGGGGTAGTAGCGCAGCTCCATGGTATCGAAGCTGGAAATGGAGAGGCTGGACAGAGCCTCGATCTCTGACCGGCGGAGCTGCTGCATCACCTTGTGGACGCAGCTGCAGGTGTGGCCGTCCACAATGCCGGTGTCTTCGCAGAGCCTGCAGGTGAAGTGCGGCTCCAGTGCGTCGGCGGGACGGCCGCTGGAGGCCAGCAGGTCGGCCAGCTTTTTGCGGGCATCGGTGAGGGCCGCAGCGGCATCGGTGCGGTCCTTGCCCGCCGCACCGGCCAGTGCGCAGCGGATGCCCCGCACCCGCACCTCTTCTTCGGCGTGGCGCAGCCCGGGGACAGCAGCCTCGGCCTCAGCGCGGGCGTCCTCCGCCTTGGCCCGTGCGGTCTGACGACGGCGGGCGACGGTGCGCAGGGCTTCCTGATACAGTTCGTTTTTGGTACGCATAGTGTCTCCTTATGCCGGGGGTCACTCGGACTTTTTCTTGAGGGTGCGGCGGCGGGCAGCGTTCTTGAGGAAGTCGTTGCCGCTGGGGGTCTCGCGGTCTACCCGGATGTTCCGGCTGGCTCCGGCAGCGGCCACCGGAGTGCGTACATCGTGGATATTGCGCAGCCCCTTGGCGTTCCAGGTCTTGAGGATGCTGTTCCAGTACCACAGGTCACGCTTCGGCCCGGCCTGCACAGCGGCCTCCTGCACCATGGCGTCATCGTAGCCGTAGACCTCATACCACCGGGCGATGGCTTTCCGCCCGCCGAGGGTGAGCTCGCTGTCCGGGATGCCCAGCAGGGAGGCGACGTACTGCTCCCGGGTCTGGCGGAGGGCCAGCAGCTTGAGATGGGCGTCGGCCTGTTCGCCGGTCTCCACGCCCTCGGCCCGCCAGACCTTCAGCTCGTGGAGGACGGCGGCCATCGTTCGCTTGCCCCGGCTGGCCACATAGGCCACGCAGAGCATGACGGTCTCGGGGGCAAAGCCCTCCTGTACGTAGAGGTTGACCAGCTTTTCCATCTCGCTGTGGGTCAGCGGGCGGGCAAAGCCGGTCTGAGCGCAGTCGATGAGGCTCGAGATCATGGGGTCGGTGCGGCTTGCGGCGGCGATCTCCGCCCAGGTCATGGGGGCAGGAGCAGAGGGCTCTGCTCCCGGCGCGGCGTTCTCGTCGTAGCGCTCGAGAAGCCCCGCACCGGCCCAGAAGGAGAGGGCGCTTTCGGCGGAGATGCGGCTGCGCAGTTTGAGGTCGGCACAAATTTTTTCGGGGTCGGTGACGCCGGTGGCCAGCACATACAGCGCTACCCGGACGTTGTATTCCTCGGCGATGCCCAGCTTGGAAAAGATGAGCTGCGGCACCGGGATGGTGTCGCCCCTGAGCTCTTTGAGACGGTATATCATTTGCTTTCCCCGCTTTCTGCGTCCTCGTCCTTCGGCGGCGGTGACCAGGGCTCACAGTCCAGGATGGAGGGCCGCTGCTTCCAGAGCGCCAGGTCAGCGCTGTAGGCAGAGGACAGATACTCTGCCGCTGCGGCCCGGCCCTCGTCCGTCAGCGGAAAGACCATCTGCCGGCGCAGGGCGGGGTCTGTGCGGTCCAGCGCCCAGGGGTCGGGCCAGATGTCCACCGTGAGGATGGCTTCCTCCTTCTGTGCGCCCTCGCCGCCGTCCGGGTCAGGCACGCTGCGCTTGCCGGGCGAGAGCAGATAGCGCATCCCGTCTTCGCTGCCGCTGTATTGATTCTTGCACTTGAAATAGTGCAGAAGGGGTACAAAAATCATGACGTCCCTCTCAGTTTTAGACTTGCTGAAATGATAAAAGCGCCAATTCTTGACGAATCGGCGCTCTTTTTGTGGAGCAGGATACGGGACTCGAACCCGCCGCCTACTGCTTGGGAAGCAGTCGCTCTACCGGATGAGCTAACCCTGCGTCTACTCATTCATTGTAGCAAAGGACACGGGTTTTGTCAACCGCTTTTTGGCTCGATTTTGGTCGGATAGCAATTCAACTTTTTAATGCAGCAGCAACAGCGTTGAATTGCCTATCGCAAAGATGCCGTCTCGATAGGCACTATTTTTGAAAATTGCGATAAACAAAAAAGACCACCGTTCTGCCCGCAGGAAATAAGGGCAGGACGGCGGTCTTTTGAACGGACTGTGACTTACAGCTCAGCCAGAGCGCGCTTGAGGTTCTGGGCGATCTGGTCAGGGCAGCTGGTGGGGCGGGGGCCGCAGGTGGTGCCTTCCATGCGGGCGATGGCGTCCTCAGCCTTCATGCCCTTGAGCAGGCGGCTGATGCCCTTCAGGTTGCCGTTGCAGCCACCGATGACCTCGATGGACTCAATGGTGTGGTCATCGTTCAGCACGATGTGGGTCTCCTTGGAGCAGGTACCCTTGTTGGGGTAGCTGAAAGACTTGCTCATATTCAAACTTCCTCTCTTTATATCCGACTGACAGGCGAGCAGACTCGCGCAGTATCTTTATTATATCCTTGTCAGACGAGGAAGTCAATGTGGCCCGGTCACAGAGCGCCGCCCCGGCGCTTGCGGGCCAGCGCCTCGATGCGCGCGATCTGGTCGTCCTCGGTGACGCAGGCACCCACCGGGTGGGGCTTGCCGTGGTTCGCGCCGTGGAAGTCGCTGCCGCCGGTGACGATGAGGTCATGCTTCTTGCAGAGCTCAGCGCACTCGGCCCTGTCCTCGGGGCTGTTGCGGGGGTGATGCACCTCGATGCCGTCGATGGCCCCTTCGGCCACCAGCTCCCGCAGCAGGGGCATACTCTTGTACACCGTCGGGTGGGCGAACACCACCACAGCCCCGGCGGCCTTTGCCGTGGCCAGCACCTCCCGCACCGGAGGGTAAGTGGGGGAGTGGAGGCATCTGCCCCGCGGCTCCCAGCCGAACAGTTCGTGATAAAGCCCGGTGTAGATGCCGTCGCACAGGCCCAGCTGCTGCAGCGCCTGCATGATGCCGCTCTTGAAGAGGACACCGCTGTCCTGCGCATATTCCAGCGCCTGCTCGGTGCGGAACTGGGGGTACAGCGCCTCGATCTCCCGGCAGCTCTGCAGAGCGCACTCGTTGCGGCTCTGGCGCATGATGTCGCAGTGCCGGCGCAGGGCAGGGCAGTCGAGGTCGGGCCAGAAGGTCAGCAGGTGGACGCGGTGGCTGCGCTCGAAGTCGTAGCCGGTGAGCTCGGCGGCGGGGATGAGCCGCACGCCGTCCTGCACCGGGTGGTCGTAGGCGTACTGGGCGCTGAGTGTGGTATCGTGGTCCGAGAGGGCCAGAGCGCTCAGCCCCAGCCGCGCTGCCATCAGGGGCAGGCGGTGGATGGGAACAGAGCCGTCAGAACAGGTGGAATGAGTATGAAGGTCGCCAGCCATAAGTTACTTTCCCTCGATTTTTATAGATTTCTGCGATTAGTGTACCACAAAAATCATCGGGGAACAAGGGAGCCTTACACGGCCTTGCCGCCCACCGTGAGCGTGGAAGAACGGATGTGGTGGATGAGAACGATCTCGGCGTCCTCGCCGCCCATGGCCAGCAGCTCGTCCAGCGAGAGGGTGGTGGAGCAGAGGACGGTCTGGAAGGTGATGGTCTCGATGTCCTCAGCCCGCAGCTGACGCAGCGCGGCCAGCGAGATGCGGAAGGAGGCTGTGAGCCGTCCGACGCAGACGGTGAGGGTATTGCCGCTCTGGGTGCTGGTGTAGGAGATGCGCTGGCCGTCCTTGTCGGTGACAGTCAGGCCGGGGAGGGAAAAGGCGGGTGCGGACGGGGCGGCAGAGCCGCCGTCAGAAGAGGAAGAAGACTCCTCGGGGATAACAGGTCCTTCCGGCTCCACAGGGCGGGGGATAGAGACCTGATCGATGACCTTGCCGTCGGCATCGGTGGCAGTGACTTTTGCGCCCGGACCCAGCTTGTCCTTGATGGCGTTGAGGTCGAGCTCACGGCCGTTCTGCGAGAGGGCCTTGCCGTTGCTCTGGGTTCCCTTGCCAGCCTTGGCGGTCAGCTCGAGGCTGCCCGACAGATCGATGTCGTTGCTGTGGATGCCGTCGCCGCCGTAGCCGTCTTTGCTGTCGCCGCCGTTGGCAGTAACCGTACCGCTGGAGATGGCGACGTCGAGGCTGCTGATGCCGTAGCCGCCGCTGCTGTTCGTGCTGTTGCCGCCGTTGGCAGTAACCGTACCGCCGGAGATGGTGACGCCGCCGCTGCTGCTGCGGATGCCGTCGCCGCCGTAGCCGTCTTGGCCGTCGCCGCCATTGGCGTTGACCGTACCGCCGGAGATGGTGACGCTGCCGTTGCTGTAGATGCCGCTGCCGCCGCCGAGGCTGCCGCCGTTACCGCCATTGGCAGTGACCGTACTACCGCAGGAGATGGTGACGCCGCCGCTGCTGCAGATGCCGTAGCCGCCGCTGCTGTTCGTGCCGCTTCCGCCCTTGGCAGTGACCGTACTACCGCCGGAGATGGTGACGCCGCCTCTGCTGTAGATACCGCGGCCGCCGTCGTCGCCGTTGGCAGTGACCGTACCGCCGGAGATGGTGAGGTTGCCGCTGCTGGAGATGCCGCTGCCGCCGTCGTCGCCGTTGGCAGTGACCGTACCGCCGGAGATGGTGAGGCTGCCGCTGCCGTAGATGCCGCTGCGGTAGGTGTCGCTCTTCAGCGCGTTGTCGCCATCCAGCTTAATCGTGGTATTGCCGCTGCCGGTCACGCTTACGGCGGCTTTGTTCCGGCTGCTGGTGTCGATGTTCACATCCTTGAGTGTGACCTCGACCTTATCGTTCTTACCGTTGGCGTCGATGGTCACGGTGTTGGAAGAAGCGGTACCCTCATTACGATTTGTGATGATGGTGTCGGTGTCTTCCACCTCCTGATTCGCCCCCTGTGAGACCTTGTTTGTCCCTTTGGTCTCGCCTGCCTTCACGGTGATGTCACCATCCTCGATGTACCATGTCCCTGCAAAGGCCGGGGCGGCAAGGGTGGTGAGCATTGCGGCGGTCAGGATAAACGCCGCGGCCCGCTGAGAGGCCGGACGGGGCGAATCGATACCCCACCCCCGTATGAAGGGGGCGACCCAGAACACGCATCGCAAGCTTACGATAAGACAGCATACAAAAACCTCCTTTGGATGTTGAAAAAATATGGACGTTCGATTGATACAATTATAGCATTTCTGGGGGGAGTCAAGCAAGCAAAACTGCATGAAATGCTGCTTTTCGTGCGTGAATGACAAAAAAACTATGAAAAACGCCGGGTTTTGCGTTTCTGCACAAGGTATGGTATACTGGAAAAGAAAAATCAGCCAACCCGGCGGGAAAAAGGAGAAACGGAAACATGAAAACGAAATTTGGCATCGTGGGCTGTGGTTTCCTCGGCAATATCGTGGCCGACGCATGGGAGAAGGGCCTGCTGGAAGACTACGAGCCGGTGGCCGTCTGGGTACGCAAAGGCGGCGATGGACGGATGCGGTAAGCCGCAGCCAAAAACGAAAAGGTCGCTGTGCCGGAGAAGGCATGAAAAAGTACAAAGATAGGGGAGAGTGCTTCGATGGACTATATCAGAGTTACCAAAGAAAACATCGACAGGGAACACATCTGTTGTGCCATGTCCGGCAAACAGAGCCTTGCCAAAAAAGAATGGCTCAAGCAGCGCTTTGAGGAGGGACTTGTTTTTTACCGCAGTGCAGAGCGCGGCAAATGCTTTATCGAGTACATCCCGGCAGAAAACGCGTGGGTGCCCATTGATGCGGCAGGCTGGCTTTATATCAACTGCCTGTGGGTCTCCGGTTCCATGAAGGGTCACGGCTATTCCAGCGAACTGCTGGAAGAATGCCTTCGGGATGCCAAGGCGCAGGGCAAAAACGGCGTTTGCATTCTGTGTGCCGAGGGGCGCAAACGGGATTATCTCGCCGACTCCAAGTTTTTGACCCATAAGGGCTTCAAGGTCTCAGACATCTCCGATTGCGGCATAAACCTCATGTATCTGCCCCTTGCAGAGAACGCCCGGCCGCCAAAATTCAAGGACTGTGCCAAGCATCCCAAGGTAGAGGAAAACGGCTTTGTCCTCTACTATACCGACCAGTGCCCCTACACCTATTATTGGGTGCCAAAGGTGCAGGAGGCTGCAAAGGAACATGGGATCCCGTTCAAAGCCGTTCACATCACCGAGAAAGAGACGGCCCAGAATGTGCCTGCACCGGTCACAACCTACGCGTTGTTCCGAGATGGAAAGTTTGTGACCCAGAGCATCCAGTCGGACAAGAAATTCTTGAAATTGGCGGCAGAATAATTGAATCAAGCAAGACGCCAGACGCGCAGACGCAGTGCAGCCCATAGAATGGGGGGTGCGCTGCGTTTTTTGGAGGATTTTATATGGAAGAAATTGTTGTATATGTTCACGGAAAGGGTGGTTCGGCACAAGAGGCCGAGCATTATAAAGCCCTATTCCCTAATTGTGAAGTAATTGGTTTCGACTACCACGCACAATCTCCATGGGAAGCCACGGAGGAATTTTCCGGTTTTTTTACGGCAGTGCGGAAACGCTGCGGGAAGCTCACACTGGTGGCAAATAGCATTGGTGCGTTCTTTTCGTTCGCATCATTGAATAAAAAATTGGTGGATGCCAGCTATTTTATTTCTCCAGTAGTCGATATGGAGCAACTGATTTGCAACATGATGCAATGGGCTGACGTCTCCGAAGCAGAGCTTGCAGAGAAGCAGGAAATCTCCACAACATTTGGCGAAACGCTGTCGTGGAAATATCTCTGCTATGTCCGAGAGCATCCGATTTCATGGAAAATCCCTACCCGCATTTTGTATGGGGAAAAGGATGCTCTGACCTCCATGGAAACCATAAAAGCCTTTGCGGAAAAGAACAACGCAGAGCTGACTGTTATGCCGGGCGGAGAGCATTGGTTTCATACGAAAGAGCAGATGCAATTTCTGGATCACTGGATAAAGAATAGGAGACCCTGCAATGAAACAGAAAATAAGGACGGCTTCGCTTCTCCTGCTTATAGTTCTGGGAACCGGGCTGGCAGCTTGCCCTGCCTGCAGCAGGGCAGTGCTGTTCGGATCCCTCTGGGTCACAAAGCCAGCGTGTGACTTATGTGTACGCAAAAGAAAAGCAGCAGCGTTAAAATTACGCTGCTGCTAAAAGTGGACCTAGAGGGATTCGAACCCTTGACCTCTCGGATGCGAACCGAACGCTCTCCCAGCAATATCGCTTTTGTGCACACCTTATGCACTGCGAGAAAAGAAAAATCAACGTATATTCGTCCATATAAAATGCCCTGCCAGCCCAATGGACTTTCCTGACTGTAAGTACGACCACCAAGCCGCTGATTTTCAAGATGATGCAGTTTGGGGCGTAATATGGCTGGCGGACAAGTGAGCTACAGGCCCTTGAGATGTAACTCACATGGGGTTCAGATGTATCGCATCTCAATTTACAATAAAATACGATGTACCGTAAAAGCGCAACTTCTGCTCTGAATGAATGGAAGATGCGCTTTTTACATTTGACAACAAGTTATAGATTGACAAGAGTACGCATACACGATAAACTTTATATAGTATCATGTAAATCAGAAGGAGGCCAAACCATGAGCGTCAAGTATACTACCCCTGCCCAGCATAAGAGCAACCTCCGCAATGTGTATGGAACCTTTGCCATTGAGGGCATGACCATCAGCAAAGATACACGAAGCAACCTTGACCGCATTGGCAGCGGTCAGGCCAGCTATCAGCAGGTCGTGAATGAACTGCGCGCAAAGTACGCGAAGAAGGGCT
>ERZ837590.1699-NODE-1699-length-10342-cov-6.627297_pt1 | contig 10342 bp, 7 predicted proteins | sample MGYA00519573_ERZ837590 | MGnify/ENA primary metagenome ERZ837590 (study PRJEB31850, sample SAMEA3708820) | human gut metagenome | biome: human gut; feature: human-associated habitat; material: faeces | place: China | collected 2014 ... | reverse complement strand
CTCTTGAACCCCATTCAAGCGCGCTACCAAAACTGCGCTACACCCGGATATCTGTTTGCTTTTGTCGCTCACAGCTTGATTAGTATACCCGACTTTTCCCGTTTTGTCAAGCGCTTTTTCCAAATTTCTGATGCAGTTTTTACATTTTACTGTCCCGGCTTTTGCCCGCCAAAAGGATGCGCGAAAGAGCGTTATTTTCAAAAATCGCGATACACATCTTCCTCATCGTCCTCATGGATGGGGGTGGTGTCGTCCGGCGGTGCGCCAAACTCCACCGTGGCAAAGGCCAGCGCGAATACGCTGTCTGCCCCGGCGTGAAGCAGTGCCTGCGCGCAGGCGGCAGCTGTTGTGCCGGTGGTGATGACGTCATCCACCAACAGGATGCGCTTGCCCTCCAGCTGCTGCGGCTGTGCCGCCCGGAAAGCACCTGCCACGTTGGCTATGCGCTGTTCCAGCGGCAGACCGGCCTGATGCCGTTTGGCGCGGGTGCGCTCCAGTGCCTGCGGTGCCAACGGCACCTCCATAGCCTTGGCCAGCGGCAGCGCCATCAGTTCCGGCACATTGTAGCCGCGCCTTTTACCGGAGGCCGGCACCGGTACGATCAGGTCGTACCCGATGGCCGCCCACGGCACCGGCTGCGGGAGCAGCTCGCCGTACTGCACGGTCAGTTCACCGCCAAAGGCCAGCTGTACCAGACGGTTGCCCATCTCCACAGCCCGCCACGGCTTGCCCTGATACTTTGCGTTCAGGATGCCGCGCCGCACACAGCCGCTGTAACGGTAGGGCGCAGCCGCACCGGCCAGATTGCTGATATAGTGCTGCGCCGGGTCCAGCCGGATGCCCGGCTTGCGACGCAGCGTTTCCAGCTGCACTGCACAGTCCGGGCAATCTCGTACATCCCCCAGCACCCGGCCGCAGAAGGGGCACTCGCGCGGGTAGAGCAGCTGCCGTACCGCCCGCAGCGCCCTGCGCCGGGGGTCATAGTAGTCCATCAGTCCTTTTTGACCGCCACGATCACCCGCACGCGCTTGCCTGCTGCGCAGCCAAAGTTATCGTACCAGCCGGTCAGGTAGTAGCCCTCAGAGTTCACCTCAGAGAGCTTGGTGGCGTAATACTGCCCCTTGTACCATAGGTACACCTGCATATCGTCAGCCGTCTCGTAGCGGGTGCCGTTGCTCATCACCGAGGCTGCACCCACCTGATCGATCTTCATGGGCATCAGCTGGATCATGGCCTTTACAGTGCCGTTCACGTTTTGCCGCACTGCCAAACCGCCCGCCAGCACCGGATACTTGATGGAGGTGGAAAAGCTGGCCTGACTGCCGTTGACGTAGCAGATGTAGGTAGCGCCGCCGCCCACAAAATTGAGGATGGTGCTCATAGGCTGGCCGGTAATGTTGGCCAGCTGCTTGAGACCGATGCTCAGCAGCGAGCCGGAACTGCTGGTGATGCGGTTCCAGACCGTGCTCAGCAGCGAGCCGTCGATCACGCCCCACAGGATCTCGCTGGTGGTGGGCACCAGCACACTGCGCAGATCGTCCGCCACGGTGGTCGTGTTGGTGGTGCCGCCGGTAGAGCCGGAACCGGAAGAGCTGTCCCCGGTAGAGCCGCTGCCGGAGCCGGAAGAACTGTCCCCGGAAGAGCTATCCCCCGAGCCGGAGGAGCCGCTGCCGGTCAGAGTGCCCAGAATGGAACTGGCGTTGAAGGCCAGATTCTTCACATCGTCCAGCACGCCGTATTTCCACAGATCACCTGTGACGTCGTTCAAAATCAGGCGGTCGATTTGTCCCTGCTCATTCAGCGTATAGTAGCGCACAGCCAGCGTGTTCAGCTTTGTCCCCGCTATTCGGCTGGGACGAACCGTCCCAGCCAACCCCTCCGATGTCGTATCCAGAATTTGTACGTCATCGGCCAGAGTATAGTCCCCCAGCGCGGTGGCGGTGTCGTTGATGGTGCCGCTGACCGATTTGGACTCGATGGCGGTCACCTGTTCCCCTTCGGGGGTCACGCTGATCTCCACCAGCCAGCCGGTGGGGTAGTTCAGGCTTTTGTCGATATTCACAGTGCGGGTAATGCCGTCGGTGCACATCACCGAGATCTTTTGCAGCACGTCTGCGCCGTTATCCTCTACAAGGCTGCGGGTAGCGGTCTGCACCACGCCATAGAACACGCTGTCGGCTTCCTCGCCGGTGATCACATCGGCTACCTCGTTGTCCATGCCCAGCAGCAGGGTGACCACTTCGCCCACGCCGCCGCCGTTCAGGGAGGAGATCTTGGACGCCACGGCAGAGCTGCCCAGTGTGTAATTGCTGCCCGCCACGGTCAGCGCGGTAGGCGCGCTGGCGCTGGGCGATACTGCCGTGATGCGGCCTGCGGCGCGGCGGGTGTAGATCCACACCGTCTGCAGGCTCTCGCTGTAATAGTACACGTCGTACTTGTTCAGCTCTGCCGAAGCAGAGGCCTTATCGTTGCGGTAGACGCTCACCGGCGTAAAGGGCAGCTGGGTGCCCTCTTCTGCTACAAAGGGACCCTTGCGGCTCTTGAGCAGCACCGAAGAGGTATCCACCTGACCGTTGGACACCGTAAAGCCCAGTGAGCTGCCGTAAGCGCTGCCGCTGGCGGTGTTGGCGCGCAGGGCGTTGTACAGCAGCAGGGTGCTCTGCTCGTAGGTCATGGCCTGTCCCTGCGTGCAGGTCAGCTGATCGCGCAGACCGATCTGCTGCGCCTTGTTCAGCTGTGCCTGCGGGAAGGAGCCGGTCAGGTCGGTGGTCTTATAGCTCAGCAGCTTCAGCACCGCCGCACAGGCCTCTTCCAGCGTAACGGTGTTGTCCGGGCGGAAGGAGCCGTCGGTGTAACCGTTCATCCAGCCCTGCTGCACTGCAATGCGGATGTAGGGTGCCCACTGGGAGCTGCCGGGCACATCCCGGTACAAAGTGCCCACCGTGCCCTGTGCGCCTACGCTCTCCCGGTAAGTGGAAAAGGACACCAGCATTTTGGCAAAGGCACCGCGGGTAATGTTAGCGCTCAGTTCCTGACCGGTGGGCACAGCGCCCAGAGTAATAGCCGTCTGCAGGGCCGTGTTGTTGATGCTGGCCGCCGAGACCGGCAGCACCAGCACCGACACCGCAATGCTGACCGCCAGCAGAAATGCGAGAATCCGTTTTTTCATTGGTCGTACCTCTTGTTCTTTGTTTATCACGCCGCCGCGATCAATCGTAGCGCAATGCTTCAATGGGGTTCAGCCGGGCTGCGCGCCGTGCCGGCAGGTAGCCGAACAGCACGCCGATGCCCACCGAGATGCCAAAGGCCACCACAATGGAGTTGAAGGAGGGGCTTACCGTAACGGTGGTATCGGTCATGAACATGGGCAGCACCTTGTTTGCCGCCATGGACACCGCATAGCCCAGCGCAATGCCTAAAACGCCGCCCAGCGCGGAGGTGGTGGCTGCTTCCACCACAAACTGCGCCAGAATGGTGCGCTCCTTTGCTCCCAGCGCCTTGCGGATGCCGATCTCACGGGTGCGCTCGGTCACAGACACCAGCATGATGTTCATAATGCCGATGCCGCCCACCAGCAGCGAGATACTGGCAATGCCGGTAAGTATCACGATGACCATGTTGATCATCTTGTTCATTTCCTCCAGCCACTCGCTGGCGCTGTACACATAGTAGCCGTTTTCGGTCTTGAGGATCGACATCAATTCCTCTTCCATCGTGCTCTTGGCCTCGTTGGCAAGGCTTTCGTCGGCCATCATGGCGGTGTAGCAGTCCACCATGCTTTGGCTGGAAAGCCGCATCACGGTGGTGTAGGGCAGGTAAACGCAATCGTCATCGCTGCCCTGCTGCATGGTGGGGTCGCTGACTTTGGCAGACAGCACACCTACGACGCGGAACTTGTTGGCACCGATCTTGAGCGTCTGCCCCACACCGTTGCCGCCAAAGGCTACGCGGTTGAGGTAATCGCCGATGACGCAGACCTGCTTGTTGTCCTGCATATCCATGTACTGCAGGCCGCGCCCCTGAACGATCTGGTAATTCTTCATTTCGGTAAAGTTTTCGTCCACACCGCTCATGTTGGACCAGCGGTAGCTGGTGGTACCGATCTTCAGCGTACCGCTGGCTTTGCCGCTGAAGTTGACCTGCGGCGACACCGCCTTGATCAGGTCGGAATGCCGCTGGCAGATATCGTACATCTCCTCCACCGGCACGGTACGGGAGCCGTAGCCCCACACCTGAATGCTGAGGGTGTTGGTGCCCAGTGCGGAAAAGCTGTCCCGCATGCTCTTGGTCATGCCGTTGCCCAGACCCACGATGACGATGACCGCCATCACGCCGATGATGATGCCCAGCATGGTCAGAAAGGTGCGCAGCTTGTTGCTCCACACGTTCTGGATGGCCTGCCGGAAGGTTTCAAAGATCATGCCTGTTCCTCCTTTTCCGGCGTTTCGGGCAGCAGGGTGGGCTGCACCATGGCCTCCGGTGCGTGGGAGTCGCCGTCATACACCACCTGACCGTCCTCCAGCCGGATGATGCGGTCGGCCTGCACGGCAATGGAATTGTCGTGGGTGATCAGCACTACGGTGTGTCCCTGCTTGTGCAGCTGCTGCAAAAGCCCCAGCACCTCGCGGCCGGTATGGGAGTCCAGCGCGCCGGTGGGCTCGTCCGCCAGAATGACCGGCGGGTTGCGCACCAGTGCCCGCGCAATGGACACGCGCTGCTGCTGGCCGCCGGAAAGCTGGTTGGGGCGGTTTTTCAGCTTGTCGCCAAGCCCCACCTGCTCCAGCACCTCCCGGGCGCGGATGTGGCGCTCGGCGCGGGAGATGCCCGCATACACCAGCGGCACCTCCACGTTTTCCATCAGGTTCAGCCTGGGCAGCAAATTGTATTGCTGGAAGATAAAGCCCAGCATCTCGTTGCGGACAGCGGCCAGCTCGTTGCGGTTCATCTTGCCCACATCCCGGCCATTGAGCCGGTAGGTGCCGTAGGTAGGCACATCCAGACAGCCGATGATGTTCATGCAGGTGGATTTGCCCGAACCGGACTGACCCACGATGGCCACGAACTCGCCTTTTTCGATTTTCATGGTGATGTGGTCGGCAGCCTTTACCGTGGTATCGCCCATCTGGTAATATTTGCAGACTTCATCAAACTCGATCAGAGCGCTCATTCATCCCTCCTGCGTCAATCCACCACGACTGCGCCGGCCTCGGCGGGGTCGATGCCCTCTGCGGGCTCTTCAGCGTCCGCTGCGGGGGCTTCACCGTTTTCCGTCTCCTCCGGCAGCGTCTCCTCGCCGCCCTCGGCAAGGTCTGCATTGTTTCCGGCGCCGCCGATCACTTCGCCGTCCATATCGTCATAGCCGCCGTCGTCATAGTAGCTGTCGCTGCTCACGGAGCTGGGGTCGTAGGCGATGGTATCACTCTCGGACAGGCCGCTGGTCACCTGCGTATAGTTGTCGTCGCTGACACCGGTCTTGACCTTGACATACACATAGCCCTCCGGTGCGCTCATGGAATCATCGGCGTTCACGGCGCTGGGAGAATCCTGCCGCACCAGCACATAACCGCCCCGCACAATGGCGGCATTGGGCACGGTGAGCGCATTTTTCGCCTGCGCCACCACGATCTCGGCGTTGGCATTCATGCCCGGGCGCAGACCATCGGTCTCGTCAATGCGCACGGTCACCGGGTAGGTGGTGGTACCGCCGCTGGTATCACCCTTCATGGACACACGGGTGACCAAGCCCTCGTAGGTCTTATCCTTCACGGCATCTGCGGTCACCTGTACGGACTGCCCCACCTTCAGGCTGCTGACCTGCAGCTCGTCCACGTTGATGGTCATTTCCAGATAACTCAGGTCGTAGATGGTGCACAGGTCGCTGCCGGTGCTCAGGGCATCGCCCACCTTGGCATTTTTCTCGATGATGGTGCCGCTGATGGGCGAGGTGATGGTGTAGTTATCCATGGCGTCCTGCATATTTTGCATGGACAGTTCCGCGCCGCGCAGGGTCTCGGAGGCAGACTGGATGGACTCTGTCAGTTCCTCACCGCTGAGGGTCAGGATGATATCGTCCTTGTTCACGCTGCCGCCCTCCCGCACATTGATGGCGGTGACGGTACCGGAAGCCAGCGCAGTCAGGGTACGCTCGGCCTGATACTGGAAGTTGGCTGCTGCAATGGAGCTCACCCCGTTGATAGTAGCCGTTGCAGCCTGTGCCGTGGTCAGACCACCCGCATTGGACACCGAGAGGGTCACAGTGCGGGTGAGCAGGTTGCCCGTGCTCAGGGCATCGGTGCCGGTCACAGCGGTAATAGTGCCGGGCAGCACCTCAAAAGTACCGTCCAGCGTCACCTGGGCGGTCTGCCCCGCCGAGAAGTTAGCAGCATCCGCAGCCGGGAACTCCAGCACCAGATTCATCTTGGAGCTGTCCCGCACCACGGCCACCTCCTGACCGCTCTTTACCTCATCGCCCTTGTTCACCTTCAGGCTGCTGACGACGCCCGCCACCTCGGCACGCACATACTGATGGTCGGCGGTCTTGTCGTAGCTGCGCTGCGCCTGCTGCAGGGTGATGGCTGCCTGCTCCACCTTGGTGGTTGCATCGGAGGAATCCACCGTGTAGAGCACAGTGCCCTCCTCCACGATATCGCCCTCCTCAAAGCCGCCGGTCAGCACCTTGCCGGGCACCAGCGATTTGACGCTGTAAGTATTGGCAGGCTTCAGCGTACCAGTGCCGCTGAGCGTGTTGGAGACATCCCGGGTCTCCGGCACTGCTTCTGTATAGGAAGTATCCACGTTGGCGGGCTTTGCACCCTTGGGCTTCAGCAGCCACCAGCCGCCTGCCAGCACCACGATGGCCACCGGCACCAGCCACTTCCAGTTCTTTTGGGCAAAGGCTGCTGCACCGCCTTTTTTGGGTGCAGCCGCTGCGTCCTGCTGCGGGTCGGCGGGCTGTTTAGACTTGTTCCAGATCATTCTTGCCGTTCCTCCTAGGTTCTTTTATGACAAGGTGCTTTTTGCAAAAGCACCCGTCAGAAACTCTTATTTGTAGTGTATCGCATTTTGCCCCGATAAACAAGCGTCCAATTTTCGTTTCACGGCATTTCCACAAAGTTTCAGACTTTTTTAACAAAGAATGGCTTTCTTTGTGCGCCGCTGAGCAGTTGCTTATCTTTATATAATACGATTCAAACTGCCTCTCCTCTGCTCTCCTTCCTGTGAAAAAGGGTTCTGAAAAGCCCGCAGGCTTTTCAGAATCTCAGATGGGGGAGATTCTCTGCAACTATCGGCTCACGCCAAAAAGCTCCCCCTTCGGGGGAGTTGGCATCGCACAGCGATGCCTGAGAGGGTTCTTTTGCCGTTTTTCCCTCAAAAAGAAAATCAGCCGGACCCGAAGGCCCGGCTGATTTATTCTTTTTTACCCTGCGTCTGTGATGGGCTCTACCACCACATACACCCCTGCGGGCACACAGGCGGCCCATGCGCCGTCCTTGTCCAGCCAGCCGAATTGCTCACAGACATGGTCCGGGCACTGACTGTCCAAAAACGCGATGGCACCATCCTTCACCTGCAGATGCACGATGTAGTCCCCTACCTCGTACAGGTAATCATGATCCTGCGCAAGGGGCAGGGTCTCGGTAACGCCGTCACCGAAATCCACAACGGCCTGTAAGCCGCTGCCCTTGGCGGGGTGCTGCGCCCGCACCGCAAGAAAAATACCTGCGGCCAGTGCCAGCACCACCAGTGCAAAGATCACATTTTTCTTCCACGCGCTGCCCTTGGGGGCGGCGGTGTCAGAATTTTTTTGCTTTATGCTCATGCAGCGTACTTGCTGGCAGCTGCACCGGCAATGCGGCCAAAGACGGTAAAGTCGGCCACAGCGTTGCCGCCCAGACGGTTTGCACCGTGCACGCCGCCGGTCACCTCACCTGCTGCGAACAGGCCGGGGATCACAGAGCCGTCAGCCTTCAGCACCTCGGTGTTGGTGTTGATCTTCAGGCCGCCCATGGTGTGGTGCACACCTGCGGTGACCTTGATAGCATAGTAGGGAGCAGTATCCAGAGCCTTTGCAAAGCTGGTGCGGCCAAAGTCGGGGTCGTTCTTGGCGGCAACGTAGCCGTTCCAAGTCTTCATGGTCTCGGCAAAAGCAGCCTCGTCCACGCCCATAGCCTTTGCCAGTTCCTCGTAGGTCTGGCCGGTCACGGTGTAGCCCTTCTTGATGTAGCCCTGAATGACGCTGGAGGCATCGACCATAGCCTGATCCACCACCAGCCAGCTGTAGCTGCCGGTCTGAGCGATCTCGGCAGCAGAAACCACGTCACGGGTGCCCACTTCATCGATGAAGCGCTTGCCCTCGGCGTTGATCAGCACAGCGCCGTCGCCGCGCAGACCCTCGGTGATCAGAGCAGCGGTGTTAGCCTCCACGGTGGGGTGGATCTGGATCTGATCCATGTCCACAGTGTCAGCGCCCACAGCGGTAGCCATCTCAATGCCCTGACCCTGTGCGCCTGCGGCATTGGTGGTCATAAAGCCCTTCAGCTCGGGCTTGTACTCGGTGACCATGTCCAGATTTGCGCCGAAGCCGCCGGTGGTCAGCACCACAGCCTTGGCATTCACGGTGATGGTCTCGCCGGTGGAACCGGTAGCCTTCACGCCCACAACAGCGCCGTTTGCATCGGTCAGCAGCTCGGTAGCGGTGGTGTTCAGCAGGGTCTGCACGCCGGCCTTGTCGCAGTTCTCCTGCAGCAGGGGGATCATGTAAGAGCCCACAGAAAGGGTCTTGCCCTCAGCATCCACGGGGCGATGGATACGCTTGACGGATGCGCCGCCGAAGCTGGAAACGCTGTGCAGAGTGATGCCGTGCTCGTCCAGCCAGTCGATGGCGTCAGCGCTGTTAGAGCACAGAGTCTCCACCAGAGCGGGGTCGTTGATGCCCTTGCCGCCGATCATGGTGTCCAGCTCCATCAGCTCCACAGAGTCGAAGTAGCCCTTGGGGTCTGCCTGATAAGCTGCCCACTGCTCAGAGACGGTCTTTGCCAAAGCGGTGATGGTGGCGTTGTTGGCGTACTTTTCAGCAGCGGTCTTCAGGGTCTTTTCCACGCCTGCGGACTCGCCGAACTCGTTCTCATCCTGATACACGGTCTTGCCGGCGTTCATGCCGCCGGTAGCGCGCACGGAGTTGCCGCCCACCATGGGCTGGCTTTCCAGAATGACCACGCTCTTGCCCTCGGCAGCAGCAGTGATGGCAGCAGTCATGCCTGCACCGCCTGCACCCACGATGGCAATGTCTGCATCAATGGTGGAGTCCTCGGCCTTGTTTTCCTCGGCCTTGACCTCGGTCTTGTAGTCATCAGCGTTCAGGCCGGCTGCGACCAGAGCGGCAGCAGCAGCCTCCTTGATGGCGTCGGAGGTGATGGTTGCGGTGGCCACGCCGTCCACGGCAATGCTGCCGCTCTCGGCAATGGCGCCGGGCAGCTGCTCCAGAGCCATGGTGCCGATGCCGGGGGTCTCATCCTTGCCCTCGGCGGTGCAGCCGGTGATCTTGCCGTCGGTCAGGGTCAGGGTGACGGTAACATCGCCGCCCATGCCCTTGGCTGTACCGGTGAACTCGCCGGACACGCCTGCGGTGGAGGAGGCAGACTTGCTGCCGCAGCCGTAGCCCAACAGGCTGACGCTTACAACAGCCGCCATGGCCAGCGCAGCCACGCTCTTGCGGATCTGATTCTTTTTCATTGTTTCATCCTTCTTGTTTTGGGTTGCTTGTGTTCGGATATCTATCAGCAAAAAAGGGGAAGCTGCTCATTCGGAAAGCAGCTCCCCCTCGCTGAAACTTAGGAAAGACTTAGGCGTTGGCCTGAGCTGCAGCAACAGCGCAGGCAACGGTAGCGCCGACCATGGGGTTGTTGCCCATGCCGATCAGACCCATCATCTCAACGTGTGCGGGCACAGAAGAGGAGCCTGCGAACTGAGCATCACCGTGCACGCGGCCCAGAGAGTCGGTCAGGCCGTAGCTTGCGGGGCCTGCAGCCACGTTATCGGGGTGCAGGGTACGGCCGGTGCCGCCGCCGGAAGCGACGGAGAAGTACTTCTTGCCGTTCTCGATAGCCCACTTCTTGTAGGTGCCGGCAACCAGATGCTGGAAGCGGACGGGGTTGGTGGAGTTACCGGTGATGGAGCACTGCACGTCCTCCTTCTTCATGATGGCAACGCCTTCCATAACGTCGTTAGCGCCGTAGCACTTAACGGCTGCACGCTCACCCTCGGAGAAGGGGATCTCCTTGACCACAGTCAGGGTCTGGGTGGGGATATCGTACTCGGTCTGCACATAGGTGAAGCCGTTGAT
>ERZ837590.1692-NODE-1692-length-10390-cov-3.034253_pt1 | contig 10390 bp, 8 predicted proteins | sample MGYA00519573_ERZ837590 | MGnify/ENA primary metagenome ERZ837590 (study PRJEB31850, sample SAMEA3708820) | human gut metagenome | biome: human gut; feature: human-associated habitat; material: faeces | place: China | collected 2014 ... | reverse complement strand
TGATGGGGAAGGAAATCTGATTTATCATCCTTATGCAAATGAAATCAGCAATGGATTGTTTGAGGAAGATTTCAGTATTGTATGCAGCAATGAAGATGGTGTATATAAAAATTTGCGCAGCCCAAGTGGAGATAAGCAGACTGCAATTGTAAGCACTATATCATATACGGGATGGAAGATGGTAGGTATTGTAAAGCAGGATATTATGACAGACAGCCGAGAGCAGTTTCGTATTTATATGGTAATTGTTGTAATTATGCTTCTTTTAGTCAATCGCATTGTGTCGAAAAGAATTTCAAGTCCAATTCTTAAACTGGATGCATCTGTAAGGGCATATGAGGCTGGGGAAAAGCCTGATATCTATATTGGAGGCTCATATGAGATTCGTCATCTTGGAAAATCTGTCCAGCATTCGTATGAAGAAATTGAGCGGTTAATGAAAGAAATTGTGAAGCAGCAGAATGAGAGAAGAAAGAGTGAACTGGCAGCACTGCAAAGTCAGATCAACCCGCATTTTCTTTATAATACTTTGGAATCTATCACTTGGATGGTTGAGGCCAATAAAAATCAGGATGCAGTTTTTATGATATCTGAGCTGGCCAAGCTGTTTAGAATCAGTTTGTCAAGAGGAAAAACGATTATTAGTATTGAGGATGAGCTAAAGCACTGCAAAAATTATATGAATATTCAAAAGTATCGTTACAAGGAGCGTTTTGTGACAGAATATGATGTTTCAGAAGAAATTTATCCGTTTTGTACGGTAAAGCTTATTTTGCAGCCGATTCTTGAAAATGCTATATATTATGGTGTAGGAAATATGGATGAGGATGACCAGCCTAAAATTATTGTCAAAGGCTGGAAAGATGATGCAGAAATCTATCTTTCAGTTACGGATAATGGAATGGGAATGCGTCATGAAGATGTAGAAAATATTTTAAAAGATAATCAGAAAGGACCCAAACATGGTTCTGGTGTAGGACTCATTAATGTGCACACGCGTATTCAGCTGATGTTTGGAAATAAATATGGCCTTATTGTGGAGAGTGAACCAGATGAGGGAACAACGGTCACGATTCATTTACCTGCTGTGCCATACACTAAGGAAAATTGTGAAGTGCTTGAGACTCCGGGAAAGCCAGTCAGAAAAGAGGGTGAATCATGAAAAAAACAAAAACTACTTTTTTGTTAGCAGAAATTTGTCTTGGCATATTACTGCTGTTTTGTGTGCATCTGATTTTTGAAGATGAAAAGCCTCAGAAGCGTGTAGCAGTTATTGTTGAAAAATCAGGTGATGAAAAATGGAACTCCTTTATGAATGGTCTAAAGCAGGCAGCTGGAATCGCAAATATACATTTGATTATTTGCAATACAGATGAAATTGAAAATGCAGATGAGGAGAAGAACTTGATTTATGATCAGCTGGATAATCAGGTTGATGCATTTATTGTTCAGGCGGCGCCGGGCAGGGATACTATTGATATGCTTAGAGAAATTCGCGTACAAAAGCCAATGCTTCTTGTAGCAAATGATGCGCTGCGTGAAAAAGAGGAAGACCATACATCAAAATATTCTGATTTGCCTGTTATTACGCCGGACTATTACCGTATGGGATATACATTGGCACAGGACTTATTAAGCCGCAATCAAAATAATATTCAAGGCAAAACTGTTGGAATTATAAGCGGATTTAAGAAAACAGACTGTACTGATAAATGTATGCAGGGTGTATTAGATGTGCTTTCTGATACGGGATGTGAGATTCAGTTTGATATGAATATCACATATGATATGGAAATTACACAGAGGTTAAAAGAGCAGCAGCCAGTTGACTATTTGATTGTATTTGACACAAGTGCCTTAGAGCAGGTAGCAGGGATGTATGCACAGAAAAAAGAGAGTGACACGAAAATCTATGGGATTGGAAATAGTATAAAGTGTGTATATTATCTTGATGATTCTGTGATTGACGGATTGATTGCGATAGATGGATATGGAATGGGATATCATAGCGCTATAGAAATTTCAAAAGTGCTGAAAAATCATCTGTATACGATTAACAACCAGACGATTGAGTATCATCTGCTGCATAAAGAAGATATTTTCAGAGAAGAGGTACAGCATTTTCTTCATACGTATGATTGAGAATTTGCATATAGTCAGCCAAAAAGGAATGGAGATTTCAATGAAACAGTATCAGATAAGAAGTATTCTGATCGGATGCATGTTGTTGTGTCTGACAGGATGTACGGCGAATAGTGAGAAAAAAAGAGATGTTCTTCGTGTTGGTGTTGTGCTATACACGCAGGACGACCCCTTTATTAATGCGCTTACAGATTGTCTGAAGGAAGATCTGGCGGGATATGAGTCAGATTCTCTAAAGGTGATTATGACTGTAAGGGATGGAAAAAATGATCAGAAGATTCAAAATGAAGTTGTGAAGGAAATGCTTGATGCTGGCTGTGAGATACTTGCTGTTGATCTCGTTGACAGGACAGAGCCGTCAAATATAATAAAGATGGCAAAAAAGGAAAATATACCTGTTATTTTCTTTAATAGAGAGCCAGTGAGAGAGGATTTGATGCAGTGGGATAAGCTGTATTATGTAGGCGGAGATGCCAGACAGTCTGGTATGATGCAGGGTGAGATTGCAGCAGATATGATACGAGACAATGACGCAGTAGATCGAAATCAGGACGGAAAGATTCAATATGTACTTCTTGAGGGTGAGACAGGTCATCAGGATGCAATCATTCGAACAGACAGTGTGGTAAAAACAATTAAAGAACAGGGCATTATATTAGAAAGACTTAGTTTACAGTTTGCAAACTGGAATCGTGGACAAGCTGAAAATAAGATGACACAGCTGATTAATCAATATGGAGACGAGATTGAACTAGTGCTTTCTAATAATGATGAGATGGCTCTTGGTGCAGTTGCTGCGTATGATGCACTTGATTATGATAAAGACAGACGTCCGATGATTTTTGGAATAGATGGTTTGGAAGGTGCATTGGATGCTGTCCAAAAAGGCACCATTCAGGGGACTGTGTATAATGACAGGCATGGACAAGCTGAGCAGATTTCGCGTCTTGCGATGACACTGTTTCAAGGTCAGACACCGCCAAAGGAGGATCTGGAAAATGAACGATATATCTTTTTGCCGTATCAAAAGGTGACGGCAGAAAATGTGGAATCATTTATGGAACAATAAAAAGGTTCATTTTCGGAAAGGAAAGATTGAAAATGGAAGATTGGCTGATAAACTATTATGAACAGACAGATCCGCTTAAAAGACAGCAGATGCTTCTGGAAAATAAAAATGAAACCATGAGTGAAGAAGATAAACTTCGAATGAAGCTCTGGGAGACCAGATATGGAAAAGGTAAGCCAAGGAAGGATATGTTTGTTGGTTATCTTATGAATTTAAAATATATTGTAGAAAGTGGAAGCATGGATTTGGGAGGCAGAAAGAAAAAGCTTGCGATAGAAGCTATTCTTGGTCTGAATTTATATGAATTTGAAAGAAAGCCAAAGACTCAGCAGGAAATAATTTTTTTAGAGTTAAAAAACACATGCAGAAAATATATTGAGATTAGTACAGGAGGACGTGGCTTTACTTCTGTTATTTTTGGAATGGGACAGCTGTCAGATGAAAGCATTGCAGGAAAGATCGCTGAACAAATAAGCAGAATTGTGTTTGATGCACCTCATAGTCTGCGAATGGAAAAAGAATTTGAGCCGCTTCAAAGAGCTGCTTTAGAGGTGTTTAGGGAAATTTATCCTAATCGCGAACATTTTCTGAAAAAAAGATAAGGAATGATAAACGGTGCATTTTCTCTTTAACGCTACTTGTATTTGCAAAGCAAAAAAGATATACTGTAACTGTTTTAATGCTTTAATTATAAGGAGGAGATGAGTATGGCAGAATATTGCATCAGCTGCTGTTCTACAGCTGATTTGACGAAGGAATATTTTGATAAGCGTGGAATCCGCTATGTGTGCTTTCACTATGAACTGGGAGGAACGGACTATCTGGATGATCTTGGTCAGACGATGCCTCCGGCAGAATTATATCGCAGAATGCTTGCAGGTGAGGATGTAAAGACATCACAGGTTAGTATCGGTGAGTATGCAGATTTTTTTAGAAAAATATTTGATGAGGGAAAGGATATCCTTCATTTAACGCTTTCAAGCGGAATTTCAGGCAGCTACAATTCAGCATGTATTGCAGCAGAACAGGTAAGAGAAGAATATCCAAACAGAAAAATTTATGTAGTGGATTCATTGGCAGCTTCCTCAGGTTATGGTTTGTTAGTAGATACTCTGGCAGACAGAAGAGATGCAGGAGAGAGCATAGATGAATTGTATGCATGGGTGTGTGAAAATAAAAAGAAACTGCAGCACTGGTTTTTTACTTCTGATCTTACTTTTTTTATCAGAGGCGGAAGAGTATCAAAGGCAGCTGGATTTTTTGGAGGTATGCTTGGAATCTGTCCTTTGTTAAATGTGGACTATGAGGGACATTTGACAGCAAGAGAGAAGGTGCGCACGAAGAAAAAAGTGATTCAGCGCATCGTTCAGAAGATGGAAGAAAATGCCGAGGGAGGTTTGGCATATTCGGGCAAATGCTATATCTGTCAGTCAGAGTGTATGGATGACGCAAAAGCTGTTGCAATGCTTGTTGAGAGCCGCTTTCCTAATTTAAATGGAAAAGTTGAAATTTATCCGATTGGTGCTACAATTGGCAGTCATACCGGCCCGGGAACAGTAGCATTATTTTTCTGGGGAAAGGAACGCGTGGATTGACGCAGTTTTGTAAAAGAAATGTAATGTTTTTGGATATTTGAAACATTGAAATAAACTCATACTTATGGTATGATACGAAAGGTTAAAGGCGTTATCGTTTACGTTACACGCAGACGATAACTTAAAAAAAGCCGCAAAAATGCGGCAGAACGGAGAAGCATATGATTTGCCCGAAATGTGGTGCCAGACTAGCGCAGGGAAGCACGATTTGTCCAATTTGCGGAACAAAGATACGCCCCTCTAAAGTCAAGGTACAAGACAATTATGAAGAGCAGCCAGATCAAGGCTACGATTCAGATTCAGATGATGATTATGAAGAAAATCTGAATGATGATTACGATTATGACGAAGAGGATGACAGTTACGGTAATGATGATTACGACAATGATGATTATGAACCGGCTCGTCCAAAAACAAATCGTATTCTTGTTGTTATTATTGTCACAGTAATTGCATTGATTGCTGCGATGATCGTATTGATTGTTCTTCTTTTCAGCAGTGGAAAAAAGAGCAATAAGCAGATTCCGTATACAGTAGATAAAATACAGGATACGGATACGAAGAAAGAAACACAGAAAGAAACTCAAAAGGAGACAGAAACTGAAGTAGTTGAAATCAAAGACAACAAGGTTACTTCCGGAAGAAATGTCTATGAGCTTTCAAATGATGAGTTAAAGCTTGTTGAGTACAATGATCAAGGACAAGTTGTTCGTATTCCGGCAGAAATCGGCGGATATCCGGTAACTTCAATTGGTTCACATGCATTTAAGAACAATACGTCAGTTCAGTATTTAAAGCTTCCTGAAGGAATGAAGGAGCTTGATGATTCTGCACTGTCTGATATTGAGCTTTTAAAGGAAGTAGTAATTCCAGAATCAATTGAGAAAATTGGAAAGCTTGCATTTTCAAAGGTTCAGAAGGCAATTTGTGTAAAGGGAAGTTATGCATGGAGCTATATGCGTCAAGGAAATGCTGAGGAAGTAGTGGAAGGCACATCACTTTCACTTGACAATAATGCGTCCACGCCATCAAGCTCTGCACAGCAGACAGTTCCAACACAGCCGACGACTGCACAGCAGGCAGCGTCACAGCCGCAGCCGCAGCAGACGCCAGCCCCAGCCCCGTCCCCAGAGCAGACACCGGCCACAGCCCCGTCTTCAGAGAAGCAGCCAGCCACAAATCCATCACCGGATCAGACACCAGCCCCGGCTCCATCTTCGGAGCAGCAGCCAGCCACAAATCCATCACCGGATCAGACACCAGCCCCAGCTCCATCTTCGGAGCAGCAGCCAGCGACAAATCCATCACCAGATGAGACACCAGCGCCAGCACCGTCACCAGATGAGACACCAGCACCAGCACCGTCACCAGATGAGACACCAGCACCAGCACCGTCACCAGATGAGACGCCAGCAACAGATCCATCACCAGATGAGACGCCGGAAGCACCAACGGAGCGAAATGCAGAAAATATTCTTGCAAAGATTTCTGCAGATTCTGGTGGAAGTGTTGTAGGAAACAGCTATATGTTCTACGATTTTAATGGAAATGGTGTTCAGGAAGCATTTGCACTTGTTGATGTAGGCGGACGAAAGGAAATCTGGTACAATGGAGAGGATTCTACTTCCAATGCAGTTGAGATTTTCCCAATCACTGATGTTGCATCATGCAGTGTTAATGCTATTGCAAACGGCACAACACAGTTTGTTTTGAGTGTCACCACTTCAACAGGAGAATCATATTCCTGCATTTATGGAGCAGATGGTGCAAATGGCTATATGGTAGCAGATTTGCTTCCAGGTGTATTTGTATCAGATGGCGTAAGCTTACAGTTAGACAATAGAATGAATGGAGTTGCATATCTGCTTGCTTCTGACGGAGGCTATAGTGAGTATGCAGCACAGGAACTGGCAAAGAGTCAGTTTGATGCGATGCCGGGTGCACAGGATATCTGGTCACAGGTAAGCGCACTGATTGGTGCAGAACCAACAGACCTTCATTTCTGGAATCGTTCAAGTGCAGTTGATAATTTGATTCAGATTGCATTTACAGATGCAGCAGGAACACCAAGTTACATCAATGTGTCATGGACTCAGGATGGAATGCAGTTTGAAGATGGTGCACTTAATGTTCATAATGGTGTGGTAAAATCTTCTTATACAGGATTAAATCAGATTCAGCCGCAGGAAGTTCCGCAGGTAGAGACAGAGCCAGCTGATCCAGCTACAGAGATTTCATTTTCAGATGGAACAGCAGTTACACTTTCAGCAGAAGGAACTAATTATACGGCAGATCTTAATGGAGATGGTGCAGCAGACTTCTTCAAATATCGTACTGAGGTAGCAGAGGATGGAAGTACAACCAGCCTTATCGTCAATGTGAATGGTACCGATTATACAGTTGGTACAGGAATCAGTGCAGCATATAAGGTAGAGGTATGTGATTTAAATACATCCGATAATCAGCTTAATATTGTAGTTGTTGGAACAGGTGCAGACAACTCTGTTACCAGTTTTCGTGTATTAAGCGGAACCGATCTTTCTACACCGCTTATGCAGGATGGAACATTTACCGTGCTTAACGGATATGGAAATGCAGCGCGCCTGTATAATACGTCCCATGTACTTACACCTTCTTCCGCAAATGGAACATTTGATGAAAATGGTGGATTTACGTTAGCTGTGACAAGCCCAATTTCTATTGACAGTCTTGGTCGTTATGTCTGCAAGATTCCATATGAATTAAAAGATGGTGTGATTGCAGAGGATGCATTAAGTGAGACAACTGGAAACTACGAATATGAGCTTGTTGATCTGACATCACAGGAACAGTTTAATTATATTCTGGCAGCAGATACGAATTTGTTAAGTTCGGCAGCAGCAGATGCTGCGCCAGCGGTATTACTTGGCACAGGAACACAAGTATTCCCAAGAAAGCTGATCCAGGCGGCAAATGAACCAGGTGCATTTTATCTTTACGTAGAGGATGCATCAGGAAATGCTGGATATCTTCCACTTGTTGAGGGACAGACATTGTTCCAGAGCGTACCACAATAATTTATAAGTAGACAAAAAACTGGCCTCCAATGGGAGACCAGTTTTTTTTATGTCTGATAATTAAATACTTGTCCAGCGACCAGATGAACCGCATGGAAGAACAAGACCAGACTGTGTTACAGGAAGACCAATTTCATCAGAAACAACGTGACCGCCAAATTTGCTTACAACCTCAAGTCCAAGAAGATATGTTAAGACAGAAGCAGCAAAACCGGTTGTATAGCTGTTAATAAGGAAAAATAGCGGTTTGTCAGAAAGTAGCTGTGAACACAGTGATACGAGTGGATGAATAGCATCCTCAATTTTCCAGATTTCACCCTTAGGTCCGCGTCCATAAGATGGCGGATCCATGATGATTGCATCATAGTGATTGCCGCGTCGGATTTCTCGTTCAACAAATTTCTGACAATCATCAACAATCCAGCGAATCGGTGCATCAGACAGTCCACTAGATGCTGCATTTTCTTTTGCCCAGGCAACCATGCCCTTTGAAGCATCTACATGAGTAACAGAAGCGCCAGCAGCTGCTGCAGCAAGTGTTGCACCGCCAGTGTAGGCAAATAAATTAAGTACTTTAATAGGACGGTTTGCATTTTGAATCAGGTTAGAAAACCAATCCCAGTTTGCAGCCTGCTCAGGGAATAAGCCTGTGTGCTTAAAAGAGAATGGCTTTAACTGGAAGGTAAGCTTTCCATAATGAATGCTCCACTGCTGCGGCAGAGAGAAAAACTCCCATTCACCGCCTCCCTTGCTGCTTCTATGATAATGTCCGTTCTTTTTCTTCCAACCCGGATTGGTGTGAGGTGTGTTCCATACAACCTGAGGGTCTGGACGTACCAGAAGATAATTTCCCCAGCGCTCAAGTTTCTCTCCGTTAGAGGTATCAAGGACTTCGTAGTCCTTCCAGTTATCAGCCAGCCACATAATAATATCCAACCTTTCTTATATATATGCGATACCGAATGTTTTTAGAATTGCGAGAGTTGCATTGCAACGGAGCAATTCGTTGGTACCAGTAATTTTAAATCACATATATAAGTATAAGAAAGAACAGGCATCCTGTCAATAGAGTGTTGCCAATCGTCGAACCACCCTTCGTAAACTTCCGGGTCGAAAAAAACTTTAAAAAATTTGAAAAAAGTGCTTGCATTTTGTTTTGATATAGTGTATAGTATACCTTGCTGTGACATGATAGCAAAGAAGCGCGAGGTTGCTGCCGATAGGGCAGGTTTTCCGTGGAGCGAATGTCAAGTCAAGAAACTGGCGACAAGTCACTGTATACAATGAAACATCTACAAACATTGAGGTAGAAACGGACTGTGCGGAGATTAGGAAACGCACGGGGTAGTGTACAGTCACCACTTGTCGTACTTATTTAAAAAGTGCGAAAAGGAGGCGGCTTTTTTTTATGGCAAGTCAAGTAATGAGAATCACTCTGAAGGCGTACGATCATCAGCTGGTAGATCAGTCCGCTGCAAAGATCGTTGATACTGTTAAGAAAACAGGCTCTAAGGTAAGCGGACCAGTTCCGATGCCGACTAAGAAAGAGGTTGTTACAATTCTGAGAGCGGTACACAAGTACAAGGACTCCAGAGAGCAGTTCGAGCAGAGAACTCACAAGAGACTCATCGATATCATTCAGCCATCTCAGAAGACAGTAGATTCACTGTCCCGTCTGGAGATGCCAGCTGGTGTATATATTGATATTAAGATGAAAAACAAGTAATTTTAAACAAGTATGTCCGGAATTACGTTGATATAGAAGCAACAAGCAATTGTTCCACTTATGTCCACGGTTCTAGGATGATTGGGAAAAATCCCAATCCGCTGTAGATTCACAGGAGGTAATAGGATGAAGAAGGCTATTTTAGCAACAAAAATCGGTATGACTCAGATCTTCGCAGAAGATGGTGAATTAATTCCGGTTACAGTATTACAGGCTGGACCTTGTGAAGTAACACAGGTTAAAACAGTTGAAAATGACGGTTACAGTGCCGTACAGGTTGGCTTCCAGGATATGAGAGAAAAGTTATCCACAAAGCCAATGAAAGGACATTTCGAAAAAGCAGGAGTATCTGTTAAGAGATTCGTCAGAGAATTTAAATTAGACGATGCAGAGAATTACGAATTAGGTCAGAAAATCACAGTTGATGTTTTTGAAGCTGGTGATAAAGTTGATGCAACTGCTATTTCAAAAGGTAAAGGTTTTCAGGGAGCTATCAAGAGACATGGACAGCATACAGGTCCTAAGACACATGGTTCTAAATACCATCGTCATGCAGGATCAAACGGTATGGCATCTGACCCATCTAAGGTAATGAAAGGCAAGAAGATGCCTGGACAGATGGGACATGTACAGATTACTATCCAGAATCTTGAAGTAGTTAAAATAGATGCAGAAAATAATGTTATTTTAGTAAAAGGATCCGTTCCAGGACCTAAGAAGTCTTTAGTAACATTAAAAGCAGCAGTTAAAGCGTAGGCGCTTAAGGAAGGAGGACTTACAAATGGCATCAGTATCTGTTTAT
>ERZ837590.1684-NODE-1684-length-10433-cov-3.393236_pt1 | contig 10433 bp, 10 predicted proteins | sample MGYA00519573_ERZ837590 | MGnify/ENA primary metagenome ERZ837590 (study PRJEB31850, sample SAMEA3708820) | human gut metagenome | biome: human gut; feature: human-associated habitat; material: faeces | place: China | collected 2014 ... | reverse complement strand
GTTTTAAGGGTAGGGGCACTGCTTCGGCGTGCACAGATACTGAATGAACACAAAATTGTGATTGGCTCAACCGAGCTTGATTATGATGCAATGACAGTTGTGACCGGTGATGAAACGCTTGTCCTGCCCAAAAAGGAATTCCTGCTTTTATACAAGCTGGCAGCTTCGCCCGGCAGGACATTTACGAAGCAGCAGCTAATGGATGAGGTATGGGGATATGATACAGAGGCAGACCCACATACGATAGAGGTACATATAGGAAGAATCAGGGAGCGTTTTAAAGAAAATCCGGATTTCGAAATTGTAACAATGCGTGGTCTGGGATACAAGGTGGTGAAAAAATAATGGAGTATAAAAAGAAAAAAGAATTGCGTATCCGCTCGTGTCTGACCGGTGCAATCTGGCTGGCACTTGCATTTTCTATGCTGATATCAGCCTTATTGTTTGCATTTTTGAATCATTTTTTGGATTTACCCGGGAAAATACCGGGCCTTGGCTGGCTTTTGATTTTTAATACATTGATAGCAGGACTTATCACATCATTTATCAATGCAAAGCTCCTGGAGCCGATTACCAGGCTCAGTAAAGCAATGAAAGCAGTTTCCCAGGGAGATTTTGAACAGCATCTGGAAACAAACAGTCGCATAGCCGAGATTGGAGAATCCTATCAGAGCTTTAATGTCATGACAAAAGAGCTTCGTGCAACAGAGATGCTGCAAATGGATTTTGTATCCAATGTTTCCCATGAGTTCAAGACTCCAATCAATGCAATTGAAGGCTATACGATGCTGCTCCAGGGAGATGAGCTGTCACAGGAGCAGGAGGGGTATGTAGAAAAAATCCTGTTTAATACTCAAAGGCTTTCAGGTCTTGTTGGAAATATTTTATTGTTATCAAGGCTGGAAAATCAGAATATTCCAATGAAAAAAACCGAATATCGTCTGGATGAACAAATCCGTCAGGCATTTCTTGCATTGGAAGACAAATGGACTGAAAAAGGAATTGGCTTTCAGGTGGAGATGGAGGAGGTCAGATATGTTGGAAATGAAGGGCTTTTTATGCATATCTGGATGAATCTTTTGGATAATGCAATCAAGTTTAGTCCCCAAAATGGGACAATCACCATGTTTCTAAGGCATGAAAATGATTCTGTGCAGTTTATTCTGGAAGACGAGGGACCGGGAATCGCGGATGATGCAAAAGCCAGAATATTTGACAAGTTTTATCAGGTGGATGGTTCCCATAAAGCCGAGGGAAACGGCCTTGGTCTGGCACTTGTGAAAAGAATTGTAGACATCGCCGGTGGAACAATCAAAGCTGAAAACCGGGAATACGGAGGATGCAGATTTGTAGTAGAACTGCCAATAAAGAATTAAAATGAGTAGCTATTTAGAACATGATAGTTACAATAATAAAATAATAAGATAAAAGATAGGAGAATTTACATGACATTTTATCAGGAACTGCAGTTAAATCAGGCCGGCTCTAAAAGCCTGCTGAAAAATAGTAAAACAATGAAAGAAAAACTATACCATGCGTTTGTATATATGGTGAAGATAGCTGTCACAATGGTTTTTTGCTTTGCCTTTGTCACTGCCTCAAGCATTATATTGGGAAAGGATAACAGCATTGTGGGAGTAGTGGTCTTATTATGCGTTATGGTATTTCGAAACGCTGATCTGGGAATCCATACCGGACACTCTACATGGCTTTTGGCATTGTTCTTTGTAATTATGACAGTATGCCCACATCTGGCAAATCAGCTTTCACCGCTTCCGGCGCTGCTTATAAACATTGCAGCTCTTGCAGTGCTGATTTTGTTCGGATGCCATAATCCATTTATGTTTAATCAATCCACACTGGTTCTTGGCTATTTATTGTTATATGGATATGATGTGTCAGGAAAAAGCTATATGCTTCGAATAGCAGGGATGGCCGCAGGCGCTGTTCTCACATGCCTGGTATTTTACAGAAATCATAAAAACAGAGTCTTTAAAAGAAATATGAAAGCCGTAATTCAGGAGTTTGATCTTTTTTCATCACGAACGAAATGGCAGCTGTGCCAGATACTATGTGTACCGTTAGTTCTTTGTATTGCACAGCTTTGCAATATGCCGCGTGCAATGTGGGCAGGTATTGCAGCCATGTCTGCCATCCTGCCGTTTATGGAGGATATGCAGTACAGAGTCAGAAAAAGGATTGTCGGTAATATCGCCGGTGTTATATGCTTCACGGCATTATACTTCCTGCTTCCACCATCAATCTATGCGTACATAGGAATCATAGGTGGAATCGGCGTGGGATTATCGGCACAATACGGCTGGCAGGCTGTTTTTAATACATTTGGTGCTCTGGCTATAGCTGCAGAGAGCTATGGGTTAAAGGGAGCAGTTAGCCTCAGGGTGATTCAGAATGTGTTTGGAGTCGTTTTTGCGTTGGTATTTTGTGCTGTATTTTACAGATTTATGTCAGGGAAAGCGCCGGTGAAAGAGGAAACCGTATAATACAAGTGGAAACGTGTAATCAGTCATAAGGAATTGTATTCTTCAGATGAAACAGCCACAAAATCCAAAGTGAAGGAAAAGGTTAAAACAAATATGAGTCAGATAATATTGGCGTCGGCATCACCGCGTCGAAAGGAATTGTTAGAGCAGATTGGGGCAGAGTTTGTTGTCTGTCCTGCAAAGGGAGAAGAGATAATCACAGAGGAGGAGCCATCTGCGGTTGTCATGGAGCTATCCCGTCAAAAGGCAGAGGAGGTAGCGTCAGGTGTGCTTACCTACAATGAACAGCATGCAGAGCTTGTGACACCGCAGGATATTCTTGTAATCGGAGCAGATACGGTAGTGGCTTATGAGAATCAGATTCTTGGAAAGCCGAAGGACGAAGAAGATGCCAGGCGTATGCTTTCGATGCTTTCGGGAAAAACGCACAGTGTCTATACAGGGGTAACGTTTGTTTTTATTGACAAAGCCGGAAGAACAGGAGAACATTGCTTTTATGAGAAGACGGATGTCAGTATGTATAAATTGACAGAAGAGGAAATTGACCGCTATATTTCAAGCGGGGATCCGATGGATAAAGCAGGAAGCTACGGGATACAGGGACGCTTTGCCATCCACATTAAGGGAATACATGGTGATTACAATAATGTGGTAGGGCTTCCGGTAGCGCGCCTGTATCAGGAGCTTAGAAAGCTTGGAGTTGATGTTTAGCGAAGTCTTTTTTTAATAGCCGGTCCGATAAGCATGGCAATTATCATTTTTATCAGGTCGCCCGGGATAAATGGGAACACACATATTGAGAGCGCACCGCTGACTGTGCTTTTTGCCTCAAAGCAGAACCATGCTGTACCGAGTACATAGCATATGATAGTTCCGACAATCATACCAATGAGCTGGAGCCAAGGCTGGTGGAAATGATCGATTACAAGTCCTGCAATAATTGCCATGGCAATAAAACCGATGATGTATCCGCCTGTAGGGCCGGCAAGCTTAGCTGGGCCACCGGTGAAGCCTGAAAATACAGGGATTCCGACAAGTCCGATAAGCAGGTAAATGAGGTAGCTTATAGTTCCACGTTTCCATCCGAGCAGATATAATGAAATATATATGGCCAGGTTTGTCAGTGAAATCGGTACCGGCCCAATCGGGATAGATAATGGTGCAAGAATACATGTGACAGCTGTCATGAGCGCTGTTACCGTTATGGCATAGGTCGTTCCATGCTTGTAGTCTATAGTTTCTGTCTGGTTCATGATAAAATCTCCTTTTTGTAAATTTCATAGTAATTTTTGTACGGTTAACACATTAACATGAAAAGATGTCGATTGTCAACCGAAACTGCAATAAAGGTTTACAATTATCGGGGAGTAATGAAAAAAAATACTAACATCGGTATATACGTACGCTATTCGGAAAACATGGATACTTGGAAAATGTCTGAAAAATCATTAAAAACAATCGACATTACAGCAAATAAACGCTATAATAGATACATTAAGATAAATGTACTGGGACTTGTATTATCCACAGCCGTCACGCGGTACGGCTGTCGCGGATAGCGTCAGGCCCCGGGAAGGGGAATTATATGCAGGATAAAAAGCAAAAAAAGGCAAAAATACAGGTTATATTTCTAATTCTTATTTCCACGCTTGTTATTTTAGCGGATTTTTATGCGATAATTAATTATCCAAAGGAATACATGCTCATTGCAGCAATCACAGTTATCTTTATGATTTGCCTGTGGGGAGTGATAAGCGGATTTTTCTCACTGAGTGCTCTAAAGGAGGACAGGAGGGAGGAACAGTATGACAGTATTTTTAAGTCGGAAAAGGCATCTTACCTCATGCTTAGAAAGTATTTTGATGAGATAGAGGGAAAGATTGAGATACTGCAGAAGGAGTCAAAGATTCCGACTGAGGATATCATCAATGCACAGAAGGGAATCGCAAAGGTTGTTATCAACAGGAATAAGGAAAATGCTGATGCGATTATGAACTCTAATGAACAGCTTATGGAGACTTTTGAGCATCTTGAGAATAAGCTCAAGGAGAGCAATGATTTCATTATTGAGAGCCAGAAAAATGTGATTTATGACAACCTCAAGGACATTATGGAAAAGCAGCAGGTTCTGTCTGACAGCATAAAGGATATGGAAATCCGTCTGAGTCAGGCAATCACAGCAAATCCTATTCAGTTTACAGCAAATGTTGAGATGCCTAAGCAAACGACCGACGCACCACAATCAGCACCGGCCATGGAGGCGATACCTGAACCGGAATCTGTACAAGCGAATGAGTCAGAACAGATACCTGAGCCTATTCCGGTAAATGAGCCGGAGCCTGTAGTTGAGACACCACATGTACCTGAACCGGAACCTGTAAGTGAGACACCACATATACCTGAACCGGAACCTGTAGTAGAGCCAGGCCCTGCTGCAGAAGAATCTGTTGCAGATACGACAAACAGCGACCCGAACCGTCAGCTGAGTGCAGATGAAATAGCAGCACTTTTTGCAAGTGCAAACGCAGGTGCGACAGAACCTGAATCAGAGCCGGCAGAGAAAGTGATTACGGAACCGGTCACAGAGGCACCTCAGGCACCTGAGCCGGAGCCTGTAAGTGAACCGGAACCTGCAAAGTCTCCGGTTGTAGATTTGAATAACACAAATCGTAATCTGACACCGGATGAGATAGCAGCGTTATTTAGCAGTATGTAGTATTTTGGTAACTATTCAGTAAAGAAATGAAGAAATAATATTTTGTAATTATCTCACAAATATGTTAAAGTGTGCATGTTATAAAAATATGCACACTTTATTTTTTTGAAAGGAAATATAAAAAATATATGGAAACAATCAGATTTGACGAATTAGAACTAAACCCTAAGATTTTGCGAGGCATCAAGGATATGGGCTTTGAGGAGGCAACTCCAATACAGGCTCAGGGAATCCCGGCAGTGCTTTCGGGCAGGGATGTAATCGGACAGGCGCAGACCGGAACAGGAAAGACAGCAGCCTTTGGTATTCCGGTGCTTGAGAGCGTTGATGCGTCAAGTCACAAGACACAGGTTATCATCCTCTCTCCTACAAGGGAGCTTGCCATCCAGGTGGCAGATGAAATCAGGAAGCTTGCAAAATATATGCATGGTGTGAAGGTACTTCCGGTATACGGAGGACAGGATATCAGCCGCCAGATTAAGGCACTTAAGGGCGGTGTGCAGATTATTATCGGAACCCCGGGGCGTCTTATGGATCATCTCAGGAGAAAGACAATCAGGCCTGACCATGTAAAGACAATAGTGCTCGACGAGGCAGACGAGATGCTCAACATGGGCTTTAGGGAGGACATCGAGACAGTGCTCGAATACCTGCCACAGGAGCATCAGACAGTACTCTTCTCGGCAACAATGCCAAAGCCTATTTTGGAAATTACAAGAAAATATCAGCATGATGCTATCAATATCAAGATTGTGAAAAAAGAGCTGACAGTCGCAAATATCGACCAGTATTACTATGATGTGAAGCGCAAGGACAAGATAGATGTACTCACAAGACTGTTGGATTACTATAATCCAAAGCTCTCACTTGTATTCTGCAATACCAAGAAGATGGTCGATGAGCTGGCATATGAGCTTTGCGGACGCGGCTACAGTGCAGAAGGACTTCATGGCGATATGAAGCAGGTGCAGAGAGATCGTGTCATGAAGAACTTCAGAAACGGAAAGACAGATATTCTTATTGCCACTGATGTCGCAGCGCGTGGAATTGATGTGGATGATGTGGAGGCTGTTTTCAATTATGATCTGCCTCAGGATGACGAGTATTATGTACATAGAATCGGTCGTACAGGAAGAGCAGGCCGCTGTGGAAAGGCATTCTCCTTTGTAAAGGGCAAGGAGGTATATAAGCTCAAGGACATACAGCGCTACTGCAAGACAAAAATCTATGCACAGCCAATTCCATCATCTGATGATGTTGCCAAAATCAGGGCAGAAAAGATTATGGACCAGATTTCCACCATTATAGATGAGGAAAATCTCACAAGTGTCATTGATATTATAGAGAATCAGATAAATGAGTCAGATTACACGGCAATGGATATAGCGGCGGCATTTTTATACCAGGCTATGGGTGCTTCAGAGATATCCACAGCTGAATCAAAGGACGACTATGATTTCCACAATACAGGAGCTGAGGATGGCATGGTACGCCTGTTTATCAACGTCGGAAAGAAGGACAAGATAAAGCCGGGTGACATTTTAGGTGCCATTGCAGGAGAGTCAGGCATGCCTGGCAGGCTTGTCGGTGCAATCGACATGTACGATAAGTATACATTTGTTGAGGTGCCGGCTGAGTATGGCAAGGAAGTGCTCAATGCCATGAAGAATGCGAAGATAAAGGGGCGCTCTGTGAACATGGAGCCTGCAAATTCACGATAGCAAAGTCAGGCTTTTCTGATAACGCATCAGCTTTTCTTGTTCTTAGTGGTTCTGAATAGTTATGATGGTTGTATAAAAAATACCGGGACACAAAATGTGTTGCCCGGTATTTTTGATTACTTGTCGTCATCGATTCCCCAATGCTCTTTCATGTAATCCTTTCCCATTCCTCCGCCGATATCATTTTGATTTCTGCGAAGATAATTTACAAATATTCCACCAACAACTGCAAAAATGATAAGTGCTGCAAGTACTACCATATGGTCTCCCTTCTGAAACATCTGTCAGTTTCAAAAAAAGCTGTAATTATTTGTTCGAAAATAAACGAAAAACAATTGGTTGCCATCATTATAGCAGAATTGTCAGATAAGTCAATACACAAATCAGCTATTGTTTACACTAAAGCGTAACTAACCTGCGTTGCTGATTATACTGTTAGTTGTGAACAGTAACGTGGCCGTGGCTAGTCACACTGTTAGTTGTGAACAGTAATTGACCGGCAGCGAAATCACGCGTCAGCCAGCATCAGCACATGCTTCACAATTGATTTGATTATATTAACCGCAGTCTCCATGCCCTCCACTGATATGTGCTCAAATGGGCCGTGGAAGCCGTAGCCGCCGGTACCGAGGTTTGGACAAGGAAGTCCCATGAAGGATAAACGTGCGCCGTCTGTACCGCCGCGAACCGGGCGTGATAGCGGCTCTAGACCGTTTTCCTCTATAGCAGCCTTAGCCAGGTCGATAATGTACATGTTGTCCATTATGATTGAAAGCATATTCTCGTAGGAGTGGGTGATAGTCAAAGAAACAGTGCCCTCACCATATTTTTTGTTCATCTCTATCTCAAGAGAGCGGAGAGTATCAAGTCTTTTAGCAAAAAGAGCCTTGTCGTGGTCGCGCACAATATATGACAGATGGGCTGATGCTACATCACCGCTCATATCACACAGATGGTAAAAGCCCTCTCTGCCCTCAGTTGTGGCAGGAGTCTCGTTTGCAGGCAGCGCTGCGGCAATCTCGCAGCCAACCAAAGCAGCATTGACCATAATGTCCTTTGCTTCGCCCGGATGCACGTTGACGCCCTTTATGGTAAATTCAGCGCTTGCGGCATTAAAGTTTTCATAGGCCACCTCGCCCTCGTAATCACCGTCCACTGTGTAGGCAAAATCTGCCTCGAAATAGTCCAGATCAAACAAATCCGCACCCTTTCCGACCTCCTCATCGGGGGTAAATCCAACCCAGATATCGCCGTGAGGAGTGCCCTCTGCGATAATCTGCTCTAAGGCGGTCATAATCTCAGCCACACCGGCCTTGTCATCGGCACCAAGCAGGGTAGTGCCATCTGTGGTAATGAGAGTGCGTCCGGAGAGGGCTTTAAGCTCAGGGAAATCGCTTACTCTCAGGTATTCGCCACTGCCTCTAAGCAGCACATCGCTTCCGTCATAGTGACGCAGCAGCTGTGGCTTGACATTTTCCCCGGAAAAATCAGGTGCAGTATCCATATGTGCAATAAATCCGACCGCTTTTTTGTGCTCCATGCCGGCAGTGGCAGGCAGCAGACCATACACGTAACAATGGTCAGTGAGCACAACCTTGGATAAGCCAAGCTCCTTAAGCTCTGACTCAAGCTCTCTTGCGAGTGCAAATTCCCTGTCACTGCTTGGTATTTTATCACTTGCTTCATCAGATGTGGTGTGATAGCCCACATATTTTAATAATCTTTCTTCTACTTTCATTATCAGTAAATCCTTTCTGAGAGACTTTGGATGGGAAATCTGGAATAAAAAGTCTCTGTATATAGAAAATAATATAGCTTAAAACGGTGTAAAATCAACTGTTTTACAAAAAATCTAAAAAAAAATTTAAAAAAATTAAAAAAAGTGTTGCATTTCTATAAACTATACTATATAATAAATTTCGCGTTAAGGAAAACGCAAACAAATTAATAAACGCGCTTCTAGCTCATTTGGTAGAGCACCTGACTCTTAATCAGGGTGTGCAGGGTTCGAGCCCCTGGAGGCGCACTCAAAGGTACCGGTTTTATGGACGTATGAGCCATAGGGTTGGTGCTTTTTTATTGCATAATTTTTGGGTAGTCTGATAGTCCCATAAAAAGTGAAATTAATATTGAAATTTTGAAATAATGAGTTTATACTGTTGAATAGGAAAAAAGTAACATTTGGAAAGATGCTTTGGTCGGAGTAAAATATGATGAATGGGGTAGACAAATATTCAACAGACAATATAGCGGATAACGAAATGATAATTGCAGTAGATGACGTGGTAAAGAAGGACTATGACAGTGCGGTTGTACGTATAAAGAAAGCGCTTGCGCGCTTGAAGAGCACCGGTCACGTGGAAAAATATGCAGAGTATCTCAATATCCTGGGATTGGTATATGAGCTTGAGAACGATGAGTCAAAAGCCTTTGAATGTTATCTGGAGAGCCTTGCCACGGCAGAAATTATCCGCTCGAGAGATCTTAAGGCTATGGTTTACAGTAATATCAGTTCAAGCTATAGCAAGATGGGAAGAGATAAGGAAGCGCAGAGATATTTCAACGATGCCAGAGACGAATATGACAGTTCCTCAGAAAAATCTGAAGAATGTCATAAAAGCTGGGTCATGTTTGACTATATAAATCATGCGATTAACGACAGATATGTTGCATTATCTTGAAGCAATCAGCTTGCAGATAGGGTTTCCGACAGCAGAGAATTTCTCCTCGTACTCGGTCATGATGTTGCCCTCATTCATTGCAGCATCATGATGCAGGTCGCGTGTACTGGCGTCGAGGTGCCATTTATCAGAGCTTTCAATCTCTTCCAGAGAGAAGGTGAAGAGGTCCTGGTTGTCAGTCTTGAACTCTATGCGTCCGTCAGGTGCGAGAAACAAATCATATCTGGCAAGAAATTCGCTTGAGGTGAGGCGTCTTCTTGCGTGCCTGTCCTTCGGCCATGGATCGGAAAAGTTCAGATAAATCTTATCTACTTCACCTTTCTCAAAGATTTCCGGCAGAAGTCTGGCATCCACTCTCATAAAAAATAAATTAGAATAAACCTCTCCATTCTCCTCCAGTTCTTCTCTCTTCTGCAATGCGCGAAGAAGAACGCTGTCATACATCTCGATTCCTATATAATTGATATCCGGATGCAGCCGGGCCAGATCCATAAGAAATCTTCCTTTTCCCATCCCTACTTCAATATGAAGAGGCTGCTTTTTCGCAAAAACCTCCCCCCAGTGTCCTTTCTTTGTCTGTGGCTCCTGCACCACATAAGGGCTCTCCAGAATTGCATCCTGAGCTCCCGGAATATTTCTTAATCTCATAAAAATCTCCTGTTCCTTTTCTTATATCTCCAGAGCGTGTTTGAAAAATGCTTTACGCAAGATGTGCGTGCAATTTCCTGCCACCAATAAACTACCATACCATACTCCTAACGTCAATTACATCCCGGACAGATATTCGCAGGAGATTTCTTTAACTTGTCTA
>ERZ837590.1682-NODE-1682-length-10435-cov-30.948362_pt1 | contig 10435 bp, 1 predicted proteins | sample MGYA00519573_ERZ837590 | MGnify/ENA primary metagenome ERZ837590 (study PRJEB31850, sample SAMEA3708820) | human gut metagenome | biome: human gut; feature: human-associated habitat; material: faeces | place: China | collected 2014 ... | reverse complement strand
CCACTGGAGTCTTAAATTCAAATTTAGTTCCTTCTGGAAGATCACCAACATTGCCAATTGAGTTCTTAGCGTCTGGTGTTTCGCCGATGTTAACAGTTTGATCCTTAGCTGTTGGCGTGTTCTTATCTGCATCCGTACGTGGATCTACGACTGTTACCTTAACTGGTACTTCATCCTTAGAGCCGTCTGGGTATGTCACAACGACGGTTGCGTCCTTCTCACCTGGTGTTGTTGTATCTACTGGTGTCTTGTACTCAAATGTTGTGCCACTTGGTAGGTCTGATACATTGCCGATTGAACCTTTAGCGTCTGGTGTTTCACCTACGTTAACGGTTTGATCCTTAGCAGTTGGTGTGTTCTTATCAGCATCCGTACGTGGATCTACGACTGTTACCTTAACAGGAACTTCATCCTTAGAACCATCTGGATAAGTAACAACAACTGTTGCGTCTTTTTCACCAACTGTTGTTGTGTCGACTGGTGTCTTGTACTCAAATGTTGTTCCGCTTGGTAGGTCGGAAACATTGCCAATTGAGTTCTTAGCATCTGGTGTTTCACCAACGTTAACCGTTTGATCCTTAGGTGTTGGTGTGTTCTTATCAGCATCCGTACGTGGATCTACGACTGTTACCTTAACTGGGACTTCATCCTTAGAGCCATCTGGGTATGTCACAACAACAGTAGCATCTTTCTCACCTGCAGTTGTTGTATCTACTGGTGTCTTGTACTCGAATGTTGTGCCACTTGGGAGGTCTGATACATTGCCGATTGAACCTTTAGCGTCTGGTGTTTCACCCTTGTTCACTGTTTGATCCTTAGCTGTTGGTGTGTTCTTGTCCGCATCTGTGCGTGGATCTTTAACAGTTACCTTAACTGGGACTTCATCCTTAGAGCCGTCTGGGTATGTTACGACAACTGTGGCATCTTTCTCACCTGCAGTTGTTGTATCTACTGGTGTCTTGTACTCAAATGTTGTGCCGCTTGGTAGGTCTGATACATTGCCGATTGAACCTTTTGCATCTGGTGTTTCGCCGATGTTAACTGTTTGATCTTTAGCAGTCGGTGTATTCTTATCCGCATCCGTACGTGGATCTACGACTGTCACCTTAACAGGAACCTCATCCTTAGAGCCATCTGGGTATGTTACAACAACAGTGGCATCTTTCTCACCTGCAGTTGTTGTATCTACTGGTGTCTTGTATTCAAAGGTTGTTCCACTTGGTAGGTCTGAGACATTGCCAATTGAACCTTTAGCGTCTGGTGTTTCGCCGATGTTAACAGTTTGATCCTTAGCTGTTGGGGTGTTCTTATCCGCATCAGTACGAGGATCTACTACCTTAACTGTGACAGGTACTTCATCCTTAGATCCATCTGGGTAAGTCACAACGACTGTTGTACTCTTATCGCCTGGGGTTGTTGTATCAACTGGTGTCTTGTATTCAAATGTAGTGCCACTTGGAAGGTCTCCGACGTTACCAATTGATTTCTTAGGATCTGGAGTTTCACCAACATTGACTGTTTGATCCTTAGGTGTTGGGGTGTTCTTATCCGCATCAGTACGAGGGTCTACTACCTTAACTGTGACAGGTACTTCATCCTTAGATCCATCTGGGTAAGTCACAACGACTGTTGTACTCTTATCGCCTGGGGTTGTTGTATCAACTGGTGTCTTGTATTCAAATGTAGTGCCACTTGGAAGGTCTCCGACGTTACCAATTGATTTCTTAGGATCTGGAGTTTCACCAACATTGACTGTTTGATCCTTAGGTGTTGGGGTGTTCTTATCCGCATCGGTACGTGGATCTACTACCTTAACCGTTACTGGAACTTCATCCTTAGATCCATCTGGGTAAGTCACAACGACTGTTGTACTCTTATCACCTGGGGTTGTTGTATCCACTGGTGTCTTGTATTCAAATGTAGTTCCTTCTGGAAGGTCACCAACGTTACCGATTGAGTTCTTAGGATCTGGTGCTTCACCAACATTGACTGTTTGGTCCTTAGGAGTTGGATCGTTCTTGTCCGCATCAGTTTGTTTAGCCTTGATTTCAACCGGGACATTAACTGTTTCTGTTGTGCCGTCAGGATATGTGACTTGCATTGGCACATTCACCAAACCACTGGTTGCATTTTCAGCAATCTTACTAGTGATAGCACCTGTCGCTTCATCAACTGACACAGAAGTAACACCAGCAGGTAAAGTTCCAGCTTTAAAGCTTGTACCCGCTGGAACAGCAACAACTTTTCCTTCAACATCACGAACAATAGGAATTTGAGGCTGAGTGGTTTCACCAGCGGTCACAACTGCTTTTTCATAGCGCACATCATAAGTTTGGTTCTTAGGTGCATTAACAGTCAATAAGTTCGTATCAAGGAAGGCATTGGCATATGAACCTTGATGAACACCTTCAGTGTTCCCCTTCCAACTACGTTCGATAGCATTCAAGTTTGGTTTAACGCCACGCTCCATCCATTGTTCAAAGAGGAGCATACCATTGTTTTTCTTGATCTCTTCATTCAATTTCTTCGCTAATTCAACTGAATCAATTGTATCTTTGAATTTGTACGAAATGGTGTATGAACCAAGTTGTCCTGAAGCTGTTCCAAGGATATTCTTGTCAATATAATTACGAACCTTATCAACATCACGTTGTGATGGATTAGATTTTGTCGCAATACTAATTGCATCTGTATTACGTGTATCAAGTTTTCCTGACGCATCCATCACAACCTTAGTTTTTTGAACGCCACTTACAGCAGTACCATCTGCATCAGATTTATAAATATATGTTTCGTTCAAGTCTAGGTATGGTAAAAGACTCTTAGGCAATACTTGTTCAATATAAGGTACTGACTGGAAAGTATTTGAACTGAGGTTTACAACACCCATTGCCGCAGAAACTTTCATAGTATAGACTAATTCAATCGAATCTGCTTTTCCATCACTAGTAAAGCGAGGAAGAACTTTAAGGGTTGGCTGCGTATTAACCCCAGTACCAGGTGTCCCAGTAAATGCGTTGGTTAATCCATTGTCAGAAGCTGTCTTCTTATCATTTTTAGAAGCGATAAACCATGAGTTATCAATACTTTCACGGACTAATTTATTTGGAATAACTTTACCATAATCCTTACCAGTTACCCATGCAGAAGAGAATGACAATGGTGTATTGGCAAGTCCAAGGTCATCCAAGGTTTTCCCGTTCTTCAAAGTAATGGTGATAGGGTGGTCATAAGCCGCACCAATACCACCTGATGCAACTGTATTATTTTGAATTGGAACTGACCAAACAGATCCATTTTCATATTTAGTAAATTCTTGTGCAGCACCTTGATAAGTTGGTTTGATTGTAATCTTCTCGATGTTTTCATAGAAGGTTGGATTTTGGAAGTTCATAATCATATGAGCGCCAAATGGGAAATTCTTATCCTTAGCCCATCCACCTGCTAATCGTGTCCAAGAAGTTCCTGTCAAGGAGATGCTTCCATCAGCATTGACCTTGTTGAATTCCACTCCGGCATTCTTTACAACATAAGGAGCTTCTTTATCAGTCGTAATCCCTGTTGAGTCAAATTTATTCGAAATTGTAAGAGAAGAGTCAGTTGGCTTGATAGCTCCATTCACAGTAACAGGAGATACATTGAGCTGCTTCGTCGTGTTTTTACCTGAAGCATCTGTTGCCGTAGCAACCACCGTACCACCTGATGATGGGCGTTTGAAGGTATAAACCCCGTTAGCACCACTAATCGAAACTTCCTGTCCATCAAGCGTCACTTTTACTGTTGAAGCCGCATCAGTACGAATAGTAACGTACCCTTCACCAGCTTCAATTGAAGCAGCAAGACTCTTGTTTGATGTTTCCGTTGCAGATGGAGTAGCAGTTCCTTCAGCAAGTGCACGACGTGAACGAACACGTGGTTTCTCAGCTGTTGTTGAATCAGCAGAAGCTGATTGACCTGTCGCAGATGACTGAGATGGTGATGGTTGTGGCGTTTCAGAAGATGCAGCTACTGCTGGTGCTTCTGATGTTGCTGCAGCATGTGATGTAGCGCTCTCCGTAGTTGTTGCAGGCGCTGTTGACGTCGCAGGCGTTGCGACAGTAGCTGGTGCTTCAGCACTTGTTGCAGCTGTTGCACTTGCAACAGGATTTGTCGCTGCAGGCGTTGTCTCTGCGACTGTTCTAGTCTCGACTAAAGACGCCGTCGTTTCACCCGCTTCTGCTACTGGCGTAATCGGTGCAGCTGTCGTTTCAGTGTTTTCATCCGCTTGTGCAGTCCCACCAATCATAATAAGTGTTCCTAGCAATACCGAACAAACACCGATATTTAATTTACGGAGAGAAAAACGACTTTTCTTCTCATTGAATAAATCTTTACCCATAGTTCTCCAAAACAATTGGAATTCTAACTATCCAATTGCCCTTCCTAAAAATTTATTCTAATCCCCTTTCCATTATGTTATCAAAAAAATGTAAATTTGCAACACAAAATATCATGATTTTATTATTTTCTTTTTTTATAATCTTTTCTAATATAAACATCTGCTCACTTAAGTTTAGCTATTACAATATTTTTATAACCCGTTATAAATACTTTTTATAAGTTATCCCCTGATTTTAAAATAATTCTATAAATTTATTCATACTTATCTCTATAACTAATTTAATAATCAGAAAAATATATTTGTCAGATTATTTTTAAACACAAAAAAGACTCACCCCATAAGGGATGAGTCTCTTTTTCGAAAACTGAAATAGTCTAACTAACTATGTTGAGGGATTTAACCTATGAACTATCTTAGTCTTCTTTTTTGCGTTTTCCTGCCAAACCAAGTCCAGCTGCCGCAAGGATTCCTCCGAGAGCCATAGCTGCCATAGACGCATCATCACCTGTTTCAGGGAGTGCTGGTCCTTTAGGAGCTTCTGGTGTAGTTGGTGGTGTCACTGGTGGAACCACTGGAGTTGGAGGAGTCGGTGGTGTTGGTGGTGTTGGTGGTGTTGGTGGTGTTGGAGGAGTTGGTGGTGTTGGAGGAGTCGGTGGTGTCACAATATTGTTGAACTCAGTATCTTCTGGCAATTGAGAAGTTACTGTCAAGACTTTACCGTCTTTAGTTACTGAGACAACGACTGTAGCAACCATCTTATCGTAGGTAACAGTTGCATCGTTACCTTGTACTTCTTCTACTGTGTAGACGTGAGTACCTTCTTCACCACGTTTGTACTCAAGAGCTGAGAACTTGATCTTACCGTTAGCATCATTGCTTACAGTTTCGATCACATTACCCTTGCTGTCTTTAAGTACGAAGCTAAACTCACCAGCTTTAAGTTCACGACCTTCAAGTTTCTTAGTGAATTCAAACTCAACCTTAGTTGGGATATTGACTACACGTTTTTCTGTTGGTTTTTCTGGTTTTTCAACAGATTTCTTAGTTGGGTCGTATTGGTGAACGATTTGTGACGCAGTATTTTCGATATCTACACCATCTTTGGCAGTGCCTTTGATAGTTGCAGGAATATCGAACTTGTAGTAGCGTCCGAATGCCAATTTGGCAGTATCGATCACTTGAGTATTTTCTGCATCACCGAGTGACTTAGTGAGGTCAGACTTAGATGTTGCAGTGATTACACCATTTTCAACCTTGATGTCAAACTTAGCTGTCACATCTTCTCCTGTTACAGAGTCGTATGCTTTAATATCAGCAACATTGATGTTCAAGTTTTCGCTGTCATATTTATCTGTAACACCTACAGATTGGATATTGTGAGCGTCAGTGAAGTTAGTTGTGTCGAGCCATACTTGGTAGACAAACTTATCACCTTTCTTGAGTGTCTTAGTATTGATATTTTCAGCTTCGTTGTTAGCTGTGCTGTCAGCGTAAGGATCCTTGTTAGTATCGCCTACTTTATCTTTCAACTCAGCATCATCGTCAACAAGTTTCATACCAGTGATATCGAATTTCTCTTTAGAAACAACGTATTTCTCTGGTTGGAACTTAGGTTTTTCTGGTGGACGAACAGTATTGTTGAATTCTTTATCTGCTGGATCAGTAACCTTAGTGATAAGAGCTTTAGCTTTACCATCATGTGATACTTCAACAGTAACAAGAGCTTTCATACCGTCGTATTGAACAGTACCGTCAGTACCTTTAACTTCTTCTACTGTGTACTTGTAAGTGCCTTCTTGGCCTTTCTTGTACTCAATAGGTGAGAATTTAACGTTACCTTTAGCGTCATTGCTTACAGTTTCAAGAGTCTTACCTTCTGAATCTTTAAGCACGAAGCTGAATTCGTTAGCTTTAAGCTCACGGCCTTCCAAACGTTTAGTGAAGTTGAATTCTACTGAAATTGGAACACTGTTAACACGTTTTTCAGTTGGTACGTTTGGTTTTTCAACTTTCTTAGTAGTTGGGTTGTAGTAGTTAACAACTTGGGCTGCTGTATTTTCGATATCCACACCGCCAGCGACGTCTGCTTTCACTGTTGCAGGAATATCAAATTTATAGTAGCGACCAAACTCGAACTTAGTAGTGTCGATAACTTGAGTGTTTTCAGCATCGCCAAGTGACTTAGTGAAGCCATCTTTAAGGTTAGCTGTAACAACACCATTTTCAACCTTAATGTCGAACTTAGATGTTACATCCGCACCTGATACTGAATCGTAAGCCTTGATTGCTGATGCATCGACATCCAACTTAGTTTCATCGTAGTCATCAGTGATACCAACAGTTTGGATATGATCCTTGTTGTTAGCATCAAATTGAGTTGTATCAAGCCATACTTGGTAGTAAAGTTTTTGACCAGGTTTAACTGACTTAGTATTCAAGTTTTCCAATTCGTTGTTTGATGCATCATCAGCGTAAGGGTTGGTATTTGTATCTGCAACCTTATTAGCCAATTCTTTATCATCATCAACAAGTTTAGTACCTGTTACGTCGAATTTCGCTTCAGAAACAACATATTTTTCTGGTTGGAACTTAGGTTTTTCTGGTGGACGAACCGCATTGTTGAATTCTTTATCCGCAATTTGACCGACAGTTGCTACAAGAGCTTTAGCAGTACCATCATGAGAAACAGTGATTGTTACATTCGCTTTCATTGTATCGTATGTAACAGTTGCATCAGTTCCTTTGACTTCTTCTACTGTGTACTTGTGAACGCCTTCTTGGCCTTTCTTGAATTCAAGTTTAGAGAATTTAACGTTACCAGCTGCATCATTCTTAACAGTTTCAACAACTTTACCTGCTGCATCCTTCAACTCGAATGTGAATTCGTTAGCTTTAAGCTCACGACCTTCCAAACGTTTAGTGAAGTTGAATCCGACTTCAACTGGAACACTGTTAACACGTTTTTCAGTTGGTACCTTAGGTGTTTCAACCTTCTTAGTTGTTGGGTTGTAGTAGTGAACAACTTGTCCAGCTGTATTTTCAATATCTACACCACCAGGAACAGTGTCTTTAACAGTGGTTGGGATATCAAATTTATAGTAACGACCAAAGGCAAACTTAGTTGTGTCGATAATTTGAGTGTTTGCAGCATCACCAAGTGACTTAGTGAAGCCATCTTTAAGGTTAGCTGTGATCACACCGTTTTCAACTTTGATGTCGAATTTAGCTGTTACATCTTCGCCTGTTACTGAATCGTAAGCTTTAATAGCTGAAGCATCAAGATCCAATTTAGTTTCATCGTAGTCATCAGAAATACCAACTGTTTGGATGTAATCCTTGTTGTTAGCGTCGAATTGAGTTGTATCGAGCCATACTTGGTAAACAAGTTTTTCACCACGTTTAACAGACTTAGTATTCATGTTTTCTTTTTCGTTGTTTGATGCATCGTCCGCATATGGGTTCGCATTTGTATCTGCGTACTTGTCTGCCAATTCTTTATCATCATCAACGAGTGAGTTACCAGTGATGTCAAATTTCTCTTTGTTCACAACATATTTCTCTGGTTGGAACTTAGGTGTTTCTGGTGGAACCACCTTGTTGTTGAACTCTTTATCGTTAGCGCTTGAAGCGAAGCCGCCTGTTGAAGCGTGGTTAACGACAGTTGTGAGAACTTTGCCTTCCTTAGTAACTTCCACTGTTACAGTTGCTTTCATAGCATCGTAAGTAATTGAAGTATCTTTACCAGCTACTTCTTCAACTGTGTAAGTGAATGTCTTACCAAGATCATCTTTATTGAACAAGAGTTTTTCAAACTTGATGTGACCATCTTTATCGTTGGTTACTGTTTGAAGAACCTTGTTGTCTTTGTCTTTCAATACGAAGCTGAACTCACCTGCAGTCAACTCACGGCCTTCAAGTCGTTTAGTGAAGTTGAACTCGAGTGGAACTGGAACGTTGTTTTCACGTGTTTGAGTTGGTTTTTCAGGAGTTGTAACTTTCTTATTGAATGGGTTGTATTGGTGAATTGTTTGGTTGGCTGTATTTTCAATATCTACACCGTCGTTAGCATCAATGTCTTTAACAACAGCTGGGATATCAAATTTATAGTAACGACCAAACTCAAATTTAGTTGTGTCGATGACTGGAGTAGCATCTGTTGCACTAATAGCTTTAGTCAAGCTTGCTTTAGATGTACCGTAGAGAACACCATTTTCAACTTTAATATCGAACTTGTCTGTAACATCCTTACCAGTGATACCATCGTAAACCTTGATTTCAGAAGCGTCGATATCGAGCTTAGCTTCTTCGTAGTTGTCTGTGATACCAACTGTTTGAAGGTTGCTTTCTGCAGTGAAGTCACGAGTATCAAGCCATACTTGATAGTAGATCTTTTGACCACGTTTGAGGGTCTTACCATTCAAGTTTTGGATTTCAACTTTATCAGCTGAATCGTCGTCATCAGCAAGTTTGTTGCCAATGATGTCGAAGCTTGGTTCTGAAACAACGTATTTCTCTGGTTTGAAGTTAGGAGTTACGTTGTTATCGAAGACACGATCGTCACCACCATAAGCATCTCCACCTACTGTAGCGTAAGAGATAACTGTTGACAATTGATCTCCTACTGAAGGTTGGATAACTTGAACAGTAACATTGACTTTCATGTTATCGTAAGTAACAGTTGTATCAGTTCCTTTAACTTCTTCTACTGTGTAGTTGAATGTCTTACCAAGATCTGCTTTAGCATAGTTGATAGTAGAGAATTTAACTTTACCTTCGGCATCATTCTTAACTGTTTCAAGAACATTACCTTTTTCATCTTTCAATTCGAAAGTAAATTCTTTATCTTGCAACTTACGTCCGTTAAGGGTCTTACCGAAGATTAACTCGATAGCAGTTGGAACGTTGTTAACACGTTTTTCAGTTGGTTTGTTAGGTGTTTCAACTTTCTTAGTAGTTGGGTTGTAATAGTTAACGATTTGAGCTGCTGTATTTTCAATTTCAGCACCATCGTAAGCACCGTCAGTAACCTTAGCTGGGATGACAAACTTGTAGTAACGTCCAAATTCGAACTTAGTAGTATCGATAATTTGAGTGTTTTCTGCATCGCCAAGTGACTTAGTAAAGCCAGCTTTAAGGTTAGCAGTAATCACGCCGTTAGCGATAGAGATGTCAAACTTGTCAGTAACATCAGCACCAGTCTTACCATCGTAAGCCTTGATATCTGATTGCTTAACTTCCAATTTAGCTTCATCGTAATCATCAGTGATACCAACAGATTGGATGTTATCCTTATTGTTTGCATCAAATTGATTTGTATCAAGCCATACTTGGTAATTGATAGTGTCGCCACGTTTAACAGCTTTAGTATTGATGTTTTCTGCTTCGTTGTTATCAGCTTTATCCGCATATGGATTGGCCTTTGTATCCGCGTACTTGTCTGCCAACTCTGCATCATCATCAAGAAGTTTAGTACCAGTGATATCGAACTTACCGTTACCATCGCTAAGAACATATTTCTCTGGTTGGAACTTAGGTTCTTCTGGTGGAGTTACACGGTTGTTAAATTCTTTATCCGCAATGTCGCCTACAGTCGCGATAAGAACTTTAGCTGTTCCATCGTGTTTAACTGTAACTGTTACATTCGCTTTCATTGTGTCGTATGTAACGGTTGCGTCTGAGCCTTTAACTTCTTCTACTGTGTAGTTGTGTACGCCTTCTTGGCCTTTCTTGAACTCAAGTTTAGAGAACTTAACGTTACCTGATGCATCATTGCTTACAGTTTCAAGAGTCTTACCTTCTGAATCTTTAAGAACGAAGCTGAATTCGTTAGCTTTAAGCTCACGGCCTTCCAAACGTTTAGTGAAGTTGAATTCTACATCAACTGGTACGTTGTTGACACGTTTTTCAGTTGGTTTATTTGGTTTTTCAACTTTCTTAGTAGTTGGGTTGTAGTAGTTAACTACTTGAGCCGCAGTATTTTCGATATCTACTCCGCCTTTAACATCAGCTTTAACTGTTGTTGGGATGTCGAACTTGTAGTAACGTCCAAAGGCG
>ERZ837590.1679-NODE-1679-length-10472-cov-3.188058_pt1 | contig 10472 bp, 7 predicted proteins | sample MGYA00519573_ERZ837590 | MGnify/ENA primary metagenome ERZ837590 (study PRJEB31850, sample SAMEA3708820) | human gut metagenome | biome: human gut; feature: human-associated habitat; material: faeces | place: China | collected 2014 ... | reverse complement strand
ACGAGCAGCTTTTGGAAGAACAGGCAAGGCTTAGAGAAAAGGAAGACCGAAAATTTATGCGTCAGGCACTTACACAGGCCAAAAAGGCAGCAGCTATTGATGAAGTTCCAATTGGCTGTGTTATCGTTTGTGATGGAAAAGTCATTGCCAGAGGCTATAACAGAAGAAACATAGAAAGCTCAGTGCTTGGTCATGCAGAGCTTGCAGCTATGAAAAAAGCATCGAAAAAGCTAGGAGATTGGCGTCTGGAGGGATGTACGATGTACGTGACGCTTGAGCCATGCCAGATGTGTGCCGGAGCAGCCGTGCAGGCACGTCTTGATCGTGTGGTTATAGGTGCAATGAATGCAAAGGCAGGGTGTGCGGGTTCTATTATAAATTTGCTTGATATGCAGCAGTTTAATCATCAGATTCCGATCACAAAGGGTGTTTTGGAACAGGAATGCTCGCAGATATTGTCAGAGTTTTTTAAACGTATCAGGGTAAAAAAGAAGAAACGCCCCTTGACAAACGAAGAAATATCCGATACAATTATGGATGCGCAGCCGGGGCGGTAGCGGTGCCTTGTACCTTCAATCCGCTATAGTGGGGGTCATATCCCGGCTGAGGGTGTTTCACTTGTAGAGCTGCCCTCTGTAAGTGGCGTTGAAGTTTGGGTCTTACGCAACAAGACTCTGTGAACCATGTCAGGTCGGGAACGAAGCAGCATTAAGCAGAATCTCTTGTGTGCCGTGAGGGTGCCTGAGCCGAGCAGGCTGCAGAGGTAACGTCTGGGGGTGGCATTCGAAGCTGGGATGCGCAAAAAAATGATATATCAAAAGAAAAAGAGTTTTTTAGGAGTTGTCTGTTGCATCGACAGCTCTTTTTTTGTATAATAAAAACTACGATGGGTTAGTTTTGCCATTGATATAGCTGAAATCCTAAATTATAAGGAGGAAGATACGATGAGAGTTGGAATGTTAACCAGCGGCGGAGATTGTCAGAGCTTGAATGCAACCATGAGAGGTGTTGCAAAGACGCTATATAATCAGAGAAAGGATGTTGAAATCATTGGTTTCATCGAAGGTTATCGCGGACTGATCTATGAGGATTACCGTATTATGAAATCAAAGGATTTTTCAGGAATTCTGACAAATGGCGGTACGATTTTGGGTACGAGCAGACAGCCATTTAAGCTGATGCGTGTCCCGGATGAGAATGGTCTTGATAAGGTAGAGGCAATGAAGAATACCTACAAGAAGCTAAAGCTTGACTGTCTCGTAGTATTAGGCGGAAATGGCAGCCAGAAGACGACAAATCTTCTTCGTCAGGAAGGACTTAACGTCATCGGACTTCCAAAAACAATTGACAACGATCTGTGGGGAACTGATGTTACCTTTGGTTTTCAGAGTGCTATCAATCTGGCTACACAGACTATTGACTGTATCCATACAACTGCAGCTTCACACGGACGTGTTTTTATCGTGGAGATAATGGGTCATAAGGTAGGATGGCTTACGCTTCATGCAGGTATTGCAGGCGGAGCAGATATCATTCTTGTTCCAGAGATTCCGTATGATATCAATAAGGTGGCAGCAGCTGTAAATAAGCGTGCTAAGGAAGGAAAGCGTTTCTCAATCATTGCTGTTGCTGAGGGTGCAATCTCCAAGGAGCAGGCTGCACTTTCAAAGAAAGAATATAAGAAATATATTGCAACGCGTCAGTATCCATCTATCTCTTACGAGATTGGTGCAAAGATTTCTGAGCTGACTGGACAGGAGGTGCGTGTAGCAGTTCCAGGTCATATGCAAAGAGGTGGAAGTCCGTGCCCTTATGACCGTGTCCTTTCAACAAGACTTGGCGCAGCAGCAGGCAAGATGATCTTAGACGGAGAGTTTGGTTATTTGGTAGGTATGAAGAACAATCATATCGCAAAGATTCCGTTAGCAGATGTTGCAGGAAAGCTTAAGATGATCCAGCCAGATGATGAGATGGTTCAGGAAGCAAAGCTTATGGGAATTTCATTTGGAGATTAATTGTAAATGGCATATACAGCATTATACCGCAAATGGCGTCCTGCCCGATTTGAAGATGTAAGAGGGCAGGAGCACATTGTACGGACTTTAAAAAATCAGATTATTTCAGACCGCGTAGGTCATGCTTATCTGTTCTGCGGCACGAGAGGAACAGGAAAAACCACGATTGCAAAGATCATGGCGCGTGCCGTCAACTGTGAGCATCCTGTGGATGGAAGCCCGTGCAATGAATGTGCGGTGTGCCGGTCGATCCTTGAGGGACGTTCGGTAAATGTGGCTGAAATTGATGCGGCATCAAACAACGGTGTCGATAATATCAGAGAGATTCGTGATCAGGTTCAGTACTCGCCGACAGAAGGAAAATATCGCGTCTATATCATAGATGAGGTGCATATGCTGTCGGCGGGGGCTTTTAATGCGCTTTTAAAAACGCTTGAGGAGCCGCCGGCATATGTGATTTTTATTTTAGCAACGACAGAGGCAAATAAAATACCTATCACGGTTTTGTCGAGATGTCAGCGATATGATTTCAGGCGAATTGGAAATAATGTAATAGCAGATCAGGTTTCCAATCTGCTTAAGGTAGAAGGTGTCGAGGCAGATGAGGATGCAGTTCGCTACGTAGCAAAAGCAGCTGATGGATCGATGCGAGATGCATTAAGTCTTTTGGAACAATGTATTTCATTTTATTATGGTCAGAGGCTGACGTATGAGAAGGTGCTAGATGTACTCGGTGCAGTAGATACACAGGTATTTTCTAAGCTGCTTCGCCTGATTATACGATGTGATGTGCCGGGATGCGTGCAGCTGATGGATGAAATCAGTTCACAGGGGCGCGATCTTAGCCAATTTGTTACAGACTTTATCTGGTATCTGCGAAATCTTATGCTGGTGCAGACAGCAGACCAGAGTGCGCAGGCACTTGAGATGACAAAAGAAAATTATGAGGCGCTTCGAGAAGAATCAAAGATGGTAGCGCTTAGTGTGCTGATGAGAAATATCAGGATATGTTCTGAGCTTTCAAATCAGCTCAAATTTGCTGTCTCAAAACGAGTACTTATTGAGATGGCAATTATTAAGATGATGCAGCCGCAGATGGAGGACGATATAGAGAGTCTTCGTGTGAGACTGGATCAAATTGAGGAGAAAATTGCTTCTGGCAGTTTTGTTAATAATACAGAACCGCAGCAGTCGGGAAGCATTTTTGATTCTTATTTTGAAGGTGATGCAAAGCAGCCTGTTATGCAAAAAGCAGCGCAGACTGTTGAATTAAGCGAAGCTGAATATGAGGACTATCAAAAAATAAGCAGTGAGTGGAAGAAGCTTTCTCACATGCAGTCGGGATTTATGAATTCGATTTTGATGGGAACAAATATAAGCTATGATAAGGCAAAAGGCTTGTGCATTGTATTCACAAACAAATTTAACTATGAGCTGATGCTTCGACAGGAACGTATGGAAGAGCTTCGGCAGATGTTAAACAAGCAGTATCAGAAGGAATTTTCAATTACTGCGAAGCTTCTTGAGGCAGGTGAGGCGATGCCGCGCATTACAAGAGGCAGCCATATTGAGGGAATCAATATGGAAATTGGTGTTGAAGATGAATAATTAAATTTATAGTTGAAAGGAAAAGTAAAGACATGGCAAAAAGAGGTGGATTCCCAGGCGGTATGCCGGGCAATATGAACAATTTAATGAAGCAGGCACAGAGAATGCAGCGCCAGATGGAGGAGCAGCAGAAGGAGCTTGAGGAAAAGGAATTTACCGCAAGTGTAGGCGGAGGTGTTGTTAAGGTTACTGTTTCTGGCAAAAGAGAAGTAACAAATGTTGAGTTGGCAGAAGAAGCTGTTGATCCAGATGATATCGAGACATTGCAGGATCTGATCGTAGCAGCTGTAAATGAGGCTATGCGTCAGGTTGATGAGGCTTCTTCTCAGTCAATGGGCAAATTAGCAGGTGGTTTAGGCGGCAGCCTTGGTGGTCTTGGCGGAGGCTTTCCGTTCTGATGGATTTTTACAGCAAAACAGTAAATCAATTGATTGAAGAATTGTCCAGACTGCCTGGGATTGGAGCAAAATCAGCTCAGCGTCTGGCATTTCATATTATTAATATGCCAAAAGAGCAGGTGGAGCAGCTGGCGCAGTCGATGGTGAATGCGCGCAGCAATATCCGCTACTGCAAGGAATGCTTCACATTGACAGATCAGGAGCTATGTCCGATCTGTGGCAGTGCAAAGAGAGACAAGTCAGTGATTATGGTGGTGGAAACTTCCAGAGATCTGGCAGCTTATGAGAAAACAGGAAAATTTGATGGTGTGTATCATGTTCTTCACGGGGCAATTTCTCCTATGCTTGGAATAGGACCGGGAGACATTAAAATAAAGGAATTGCTGGTGCGTCTGCAGCGCGAAGATGTGCGAGAGGTGATTATTGCGACAAATTCCAGTCTGGAAGGAGAAGCAACAGCGATGTATATAAGTAAATTAATCAAGCCAGCTGGCATTAAGGTAACACGTATTGCGAGTGGTGTGCCTGTAGGCGGTGATTTGGAATATATAGATGAAGTGACATTAACACGTGCACTTGATGGACGTGTGGAATTATAGTTGCAGGAAATGGTGACAAAATGGATAAATACGAATATCAGTTAAAAACAGAGCATATCAGACAGGTTGCAGCCAGAAAAGAGTATGGCGAGGCTGCAAAGCTGTGCGATACGATCGACTGGACAAAAATCCGCGACGTAAAAATGCTGACACTGGCAGCCGATGTCTATACGGCAGTAGGAGAGTATGAAAAGGCAATCGATATTTTGCAGCAGGCATATGAGTATGCAGCGATGGGACGCCGTATCGTGTATCGCCTAACGGAGCTTGCATTGAAGGCAGACAGCTATGATGATGCAAAAAATTATTTCGAGGAGTTTTGCCGTATAGCACCAAACGATCAGGGAAGATATATTCTTTTATATAAGATGGCACGTTATCAGAAGGCGACTCTTGATGAAAAAATCAAAATTCTGGAAGCTTATAAGAGAGAGGATTTTGATGAGAAATGGGCTTATGAGCTGGCTGTTTTATATGCGATGAATAATGAGAAGGATAAGTGTATCCAACTGTGTGATGATATTATTCTTTGGTTTGGCCTTGGAAAATATGTAGAAAAGGCACTTTCTCTTAAGAGTCAGTTTGCACCGTTAACACCGGCGCAAAAGGAAAAGGTTCAGAAGTTTGCAGACAAAAAGGCACAGGAAGAAAACGAAAAGCTTCAGAAAAAGCAAGAAGAGCAGGAAAAGAAAGAATCACAGGCAGAGTTGGCTAAAAAAGCTGCCGCACAGGAAAAAATTTCAAAGTGGCAGGAAGAGCAGGAAAAGGCATATCAGGCAGAGCAGGAGGCAGCTAAAAAAGAGGCTAAAGCGCGAGAGGATGAGCAGAAGGCTTTGCTAGAGCGTGAAGAAAAGCTTCGTAAGCAGCGTGAAGAGGAACTTGAGGCAGTAGAACGCTTAAAGAAGGAACAAAGATTAGAACATGCCAGACAAAGTGTTGTTACGAGTGACATGAACGAAATTATGGCAGTAATTCAGCGTGCAAAGCAGGAGGATGCCCAGAACGAGCTGCAGGATGAGTTGGCAAAGCAGGTACAGCAGGTGCAGCAGCTTGCCGGGGAGAAGGATTTGGAGCTGGTTTCTCAAATTCCTTCAGATGTTGAAGAGAAAGAAAAACTGCAGGTGTCTGAGGATATTTCCTATATGCAGGATGAGATTTCAGAGGACGAAACTACAGAAAGTGAAGTTTTAGATGACGAGACTTCAGAAAACGAAACCTCAGACGTTGAAACAGCAAACACCGAAACTTCAGAGAAAACCTCAGATAGTGAAAACACTGATGAGGCTGTTTGGTTTGAAGCATATAAGCCAGAAGAAGAACCGCAGATTTCTGAGTGGGCAGCACCAGTGGCAGAAACGGTGGAAGTAGAGCCAGAGGAAGAAGAGCCTCAGGAAGTAGTTCAGGAAGAACTTGAGAAAGAGCCAGAAGAAGCGGGGCCTCAGGAAGAGATTCAAGAAGAATCTAAAAAAGAGCCAGAAGAAGCAGAGACTCAGGAGGAGATTCAAGAAGAAATTCAAGAAGAACCAGAAGAGGAAGAACCTCAAGAAGAATTTGAGGAAGAACCAGAAGAGGAAGAGCCTCAAGAAGAATTTGCTGAGAGTCGTCAACCAGATATGACAGCAAACAGCGGACTTCCAATTGTCAATCCGGAGGATATGTCACGTGTATGGCATTTTGCTATTCAGGCGATGCCAGATGAGGATGATATTGAACTGGCACTTGAATATTTAGAGGAACTGGCAGAACGCTCTTCACGTGCAGTTCCGAGATCTGTTGTGAAAATTACAGGTCAGAAGCTGAATCAGAAGGGACTTGTTAAGTCAATTGACAAGCTGCTTGGAAAGACAATTCTTATTGAAGATGCGGCAGACATGAATGAGCGTGTCATCAATGAATTTTGTAAGATCATTGATCCAACTGACAGAAGCTTGCTTGTTGTATTCATCGATACACCGGCCTCAATTCGTCATCTGCTTATTGATTACCCACAGCTTGCACAGGTAGTTACGGCTCAATTTGTCCGTGAGACATATTCTGTTACTGAGCTTCTTGAGTATGCAAGAGGATATGCAGATAGAGAGGACAGTGTGTTTGATAAATCAGGTGAGCTGGCACTGATGGAGCGCTTAAAGGTAATTGCAGGTAATCAGGAGCGCAATAAAAAGCGTATTGTTGAGATGATTGTAAATAATGCAATTGAGAAGGCCGAGAAAAAATCTATGCGCAAGCTCTTCCAGAGCAAATATGACAAGAGAGGCTGTCTGATTTTGCGTGATAAGGATTTTGAAGTTGGCTGAAAAAAGAAAGGTGTGATTCTATGAATTGGCTTGTGATAGCGGTAATCGTATTGATTGTACTTGCGACACTGGCTGGTGCGAAAAGAGGACTTGTAAAAACAGTTCTTTCATTTGCGTCCTTTTTTGTAAGCTTGGTAATCATGCTGTTTGTCCGCGAGCCTGTGTCTGATTTTGTGAAAGACCAGACAGGGATTTATGCAGCAATAGAGACTAGTGTTAGTTCATTTGTGGAAGAAAAGACACAAGAGATTCAGGCAGGACAGGCGCAGCTGACAGATAAGGTCATTGATAGTCTGAATCTGCCGGATGTTCTGACAAAATCTTTAGAGCAAAGCAACAGCAAGGCAGTTTATGAGCAGCGTGGCATTCAAAATATAGCAGCCTATATTACGGGATGGCTCACAGATTTGGCATTTGAGGCTGTTTGCTGTATTATCAGTTTTGTTGTTGTATGGATTTTGCTTCGTATTGTAACAATGGTTTTAGCAGGAATTGTGAGACTGCCTGTTTTGCATCAGATTGACTGTATTGCAGGTGCCATTTGCGGACTTTGTACTGCGTTGATTATAATATGGATCGGCGGAATTGTTGTGACGGCGTTTGCAGCACAAGATTGGGGACGCGAGGCACTTTCAATGATTACACAGAGTACACTGCTGACATTTCTTTATAATAATAATTTTTTGCTAAATGCACTGCTTAAGGCAGTACGTTAATAAAAAATACCCTTCGATCAGTCTGCACACATAAGCAGCCTGTCGAGGGGTATTTTTTGATTAGCTGCTTTAAATTTAAGAAGCTAATATTTTTTTCATTCGATTTATTGTATGACAGTATGCTGGAACGAGAAACAGATCTGCCATGATCCATGCAATTGGACTGGCAAGACATATGCCAACAAAGCCAATGAGTGGTACAAGAACAAGACTGGCAATAATTCGTCCAACCATCTCACAGACACCTGCTAAAATTGCCAATCGGGAATAGCCCATTCCCTGTATGCAAAATCTCACAGTATTGACGAGACAAAGCGGAATGTAGAAAGCCGTGTTGAAAACTAAAAACTGCTTAACATGATCAAGAATGGCAATTTCATCTGCCGATACAAACAGAAGTGCAATTTGTCTTCCAAATAATGATAATACAAAGAAAGCAATAATGGCATAGATGCCGCCTATGAAGCTTGCGGATTTCAAGCCTTTTCCAACACGATCAAGCTTTCCAGCGCCGACATTTTGACCGGCATATGTTGCCATTGTAGAGCCAAGTGCATCAAACGGGCAGCAGCTAAAGCCAGATATACGGCCAGCAGCTGTAACTGCGGCTACGGCCTGAGAACCAAGTGAGTTTACTGCAGTCTGTAAGATAACACTTCCGATTGCTGTAATGGAGTACTGCAGACCCATTGGAATGCCCATGTTGCAAAGTATGATCGCCTGACGCCCCTCAAATTTCATCTCATCCTTTTCAAATTTGAGAATATCATACTGCTTTCTCATATATAAGAAGCATAAAATACCGGAAATCAACTGGGAAAGAACAGTAGCCCATGCAGCGCCTGCCACTCCCATATGCAGAACAAGAATTGCCAGCAGGTCAAAAAGAATATTTAACGTGGCTGAGATAACCAGAAATATAACTGGTGTGCGGCTGTCTCCGAGAGAACGTATAATACCTGACAGCAAGTTATAAAGATATGTGGCAGGTATTCCAAGGAAAATGATAAATATGTAGCTATAAGCATATTCGAAAATATTTTCTGGTGTATCCATCCAGGAAAGAATTTGTCTGCATAGTACACAGACGACAACTGTCATAACAGCTGCGAATGCGATGGACAGCCAGGCTGCGTTTGCGACAAATTTTCGCAGTCGCTTGTAGTCCTTTGCGCCAAAGCTTTGTGCTATTGGGATAGCAAATCCGCTGCAGACACCGTTGCAAAATCCAATTATCATAAAGTTGATTGCTCCTGTCGATCCGACACCGGCCAACTGATCAACGCCCAAACTTTTTCCTACAATAATAGTATCAACCATACTGTAGAATTGCTGAAACAGCATGCCAAGCAGCAGCGGAACTGCAAAGCTTAAAATTAATTTGAGCGGGCTTCCAGATGTCATCTCCCTTGTTGCATTTTTTGCCATACTTCTTATGCTCCTTTTTTAAAGTTGATTTTGACGTTTTTCCAGCACATTATAGCAGGTTATAAAACGTTTGCAAGTGTTTTTTTTGCTTTTTTGAAACTATTTCTAGCTATGCAAAATAGCATTGCAATTTTGCGCGGCTAGGGGTATCATAGTAGCATAACGCTACCAATAGCAAATATAGAAAGGTGAAAGATTATGACAGTACAGGAAAAGATTCATGAGTATCTTAGCGTACATCGCGATGAGATGGTTGAAGACATTAAGACATTGATCAAAGTAGACAGTGCTCGTGCAGAGGCGCTGCCGGGAAAGCCATATGGCGAGGGTGCAGCAGAGGCACTTCATGCAGGATTATCTCTTTTTGAGAAGCACGGCTTTTTAGGAAAAAACTGGGATAATTATGCGATTGACACAGTAATCAATGAAAAGGAGCTTGGACTTGATATTCTGGCACATCTTGATGTTGTTCCAGGCGGAGACGGATGGACAAAGACAACACCGTTTGAGCCTATAGTTGAGGATGGAAAGATGTACGGACGCGGAACATCTGACGATAAGGGACCAGCTGTTGCGGCACTCTATGCAATGAAGGCAGTGCGTGACCTTGGATTTGAGTTAGATAAGGATGTTCGTTTGATTTTAGGATCTGATGAAGAGTGTGGAAGTTCTGATATTGCCTACTATTTTGGAAAGAATACTCATGCACCGATGACAATTTCACCGGATGCTGATTTTCCGCTTGTATTTTTAGAGAAGGGAAGCCTTCACACTACATTTACAGCAGAAGTTTCACTAGAGGAAGGTCTTCCTAGAGTAAGAAGTGCTGTCAGTGGAATTAAGGTAAATGTTGTTCCAGCAAAGGCAGATGCCGTTGTTGAAGGAATGACAGCAGATGAGATGAATAAATATGTAAAAGAAGCTGAAGATGAGACAGGTGTGAAGTTTACTGTTTCTTTGGCTGAAGATGGTGCTCTTATGATTCATGCAGATGGTGTATCTGCACATGCGGCAAGTCCAATGGATGGAAACAATGCATTGACTGCACTTCTTAAGCTGCTTTCATCCCTACCGCTTGCAGAAAGCAAGACAAAGACATTGCTTCACAATGTAACTACTCTGTTCCCACACGGTGATTACTGCGGAGGAGGACTTGGTGTGAACCTTGAGGATGAAATTTCAGGAAAGACAACCCTGACACTTGATTTGTTTGAATTAAATGATACAAAGATGAGTGGAACCTTTGATTGCCGTGCATGCAACAGTGCAACAGAGGAAAATACAAAGAATGTTGTTCAAAAGAAGCTTTCAGATGCCGGCTTTGAGCCAAATGATTCACCGCTGAATCCGCCTCATTATGTTCCAAAGGATTCTGAACTTGTAAAAACCTTACTTGAGACTTATACAGATG
>ERZ837590.1649-NODE-1649-length-10624-cov-13.661274_pt1 | contig 10624 bp, 6 predicted proteins | sample MGYA00519573_ERZ837590 | MGnify/ENA primary metagenome ERZ837590 (study PRJEB31850, sample SAMEA3708820) | human gut metagenome | biome: human gut; feature: human-associated habitat; material: faeces | place: China | collected 2014 ... | reverse complement strand
TGTTCCAGGTGACAAAGCCCTCGGGGGCCTTCTTCTTTTTAATCTTGCGGAGCTTTTTGGGATCGTCGCCCGCCTTGGCCATAAGCTTGGCATTCTCGATCTCGTGCTCGGGTGCCTCGGCGATCACCATGCCCTCGGTATCGAAGCCCGAGCGACCGGCGCGACCAGCGATCTGATGAAACTCACGGGCGCGCAGGCGACGCATCTTGTAGCCGTCGAACTTGGTGAGCGCGGTGAGCACCACGGTATGGATGGGTACGTTGATGCCGACGCCGAGCGTATCGGTACCGCAGATGACGGGCAGCAGGCCCTGCTGCGCCAAGCGCTCGACCAGCAGGCGATAGCGCGGCAACATGCCAGCATGGTGCACGCCGACGCCGCAGCCGAGCAAACGCTTGAGGATCTTGCCGAAGGCCGTCGAGAAGCTCGTGCCTTTGGCGGCTTCCTTAATAGCCTCGCGCTGCTCCTTGCTGGCGATGCCAAAATTGGCGAGGGATTGCGCCGTCGCAAGTGCGGCGTCCTGGCTAAAGTGCACGATGTAGAGCGGGGCCTCGCCACGGCGCATGGCGAGCTCGACGGTGCCCTCAAGCGAGGTCGTCACGTAGTCGTAGCTCAGCGGCACGGGGCGTGGGGCATCGACGACCAAGTCGCAGGTAGCGCCGGTGTGTTCCTCGAGTGAGGTGGCGATGGCAGTGACATCGCCGAGCGTGGCACTCATGAGCATAAACTGCGTATGGGGCAGGGTGAGCAGCGGCACCTGCCAGGCCCAGCCGCGGTCGGGGTCGGCAAAGTAGTGGAACTCGTCCATGGCCACGCAGCCCACGTCGGCGTCCTCGCCCTCGCGGAGCGCATCGTTGGCAAGGATTTCGGCCGTGCAGCAGATGACGGGTGCCTTGGTGTTGATATGCGTGTCGCCGGTGATCATGCCGACGTTATCGCGGCCGAGCACCTGTACCAGATCGAAGAACTTTTCGCTGACCAGAGCCTTGATAGGAGCCGTATAGTAGCAGCGCTTGCCCTGTGCCATGCCCATAAAGAGCATGCCCAGCGCAACAAGTGACTTACCCGAGCCGGTCGGCGTGCCTAAGATGACGTGATCGCCGGCGGCCAGGTCCATGAGGGCCTCTTCTTGGTGATCCCACAGCTCGATGCCGCGGTCGCTCGTCCATTCAAAGAAGCGTTCGAAGGCTTGATCGGGCGTGAGCCATGGTTCGGGCTCGCTGCCGTCCTCGGGCTCCCACCAGGTGGGGGAGAGCGCACCGAGTGAGCCGAATTCGGCTTCGGTTCCCGTGCCGCCCGAGAATGAACTGGCGGCTCCGGCGCCGGAGACGGTGCTGGCGGCGATATCTGTCGTGGTCTGTGCCATGTGTTTGCTTTCTCTCGCGATTGTCCGCCAACTATTATGGCGTAGCGGCGGCGCGGGGTGCCAGCGCGAAAGAAAATGCAGGAAATGGGCGTCCTGCTCAGCCGTTTGGTGCGGCCGCGAGCTAAGTGAGTAGACTTTTTGCGATTTCGCCAGCACATGGCTTTTGCGTAAGGGATTTACCTGCGGTTTTACTTGTTCCTATGCGGGTTGTGCTTGGCTATTGCTAAAAAGTCTACTCACTTAGGCTTGAGGGTCGTTCGTCGGTGCCTATTTGCGCTTGCTCGCTGGCGACGTGACTGTCAAAAGCCCCTATGACTCCTGCGGAAGGCGCTTTTTGCCTTTGCGGGTGCGGTTTCTAAAGTTCTCGACGGCCTCTTCCATGCCCAGAGGTACATAGGTGAGCTCATCGAGGTTTTCGGGCAGGTAGCAGGCAAGGCTTTGCTCCTGCGCGCGGCCCGCCGCGAGCTGTTCATTGCTGGGCTGCGCGCCGGGTGTGGCGCAAATGCCATAGACGACGGCACCCATCTCGCGCGTGCGGCATTCGTACTCGGTCTCGGGATGCTCGGGATGGTCGCGGCGGACGTCGTCGCTTACCCAAAGCGTGTCGTAGCCGGCCGCGGCAAACTGCCCCAGGGCGTAGTCGCGCAATGGCTTACTGTCGGTTCGCAGTGTGACGGTGGCGCCGGCTGAAAAGAGCGGGCGGTAGAGCATCAGATGGTCGACATGGACGAGTCGTTTTTTGGCGTACTTGGCCTTGGGCTGCGGCGTGGGAAAGTTGATGGTTATGGCGTCGAGCTCGCCTGCGGCAAACAGCTGCGGCAACGTTGCGGCGCCTCGGGGCAGGACGAGTGCGTTGGATAGCTCCTGCTCGCAGATTTTCTGTGCGGCATAGGCGATGCAGATGGGCTCCTGGTCCATACCGATAAAGAGGGTGTTTGGCTCGTGCGCCGCACGCTCTACAAGGTACGTTCCCTTGCCACAGCCAAGATCCAGGTGAAGGTGTTCGAAGGGCTTGCTGCCAACTGGCGCGCAAGCCTCGCGCCAATCTCCGGCATAGGCCTCGGGGTTCGTCTCGATTGCATCGGCGTAGCGCCCCAGGCGCTCTTCGAGCACAAAGTTCTTAGGCGTGCGAACGTGGACGGCTCCCATGAGGCTCCTTGGTCATACGTATGGAACACATTGCAGGCGCGTTCCGTCAATGGGTTGAAAAAGGGTGGGCATGGTTTGCCCGAAAGATGCGGTGCGGCTCAGCGACGAGTCGCTGACGCCTATAGACGCTTGAGAATCACGTAACGGTTGAGATCGCCGCTGCGACCGTCGGCATGGAAGCGCTCAAGCTCGCGCACGGGGACCTCGCCGCTCTTGTAGAACGTACGGACGCCGCGCACCAGGTCGGTGATCTGCTGATCGTCAAAGTGATGGCAATAGCGGTAGGCGTGGCGGTCGTTTTGCCAGCCAATGAGGTGGTCACCGGCTTCAAACTGCGCGGAATCGTAACCCTCAAACGGCGGGGTGAGCTCGGCGCGGGCCTCGGCACGAACGGCCTTGCGCGCCATGCGCCCGTCGTTCATAAACTCCCAAAAGCTGATGGCGATGATGCCGCCTGGGCGCGTCTGGCGCACCAGGGCGTCGAGCACGCGTACGCGGTACTCGCACGACGGCACGTGGTGCATAAATCCAAAGCAGACCGAGATGTCGGCGAGCGGGGCGTTGAAAAGCACGTCGGGTGTCTTGGCGGGGTTGAGCTTCATGAGGGCGTCGAGCACATCGAGTTCCTGGAAGTGCAGGTTGGGAATGCGCAGGGCGTGACCGTGCGCATCGATAGCCAAATCCTGACACGAGTCAACACCATAGAACTCAAACGGGCAACTGGCGTCTGCCGAGGGGTTTGTGCCGTCGACGCCCTTGGCGGCAAGTGCGCCGCCGGCGGCAAAGTTCTCGAATCGCATATTGCCGCAGGCGAGATCGAAGACGCGGACGGGATGCTCGATCGTGGCGACGTCGAGCTGCTCGAGCGCTATGTCCATGGTGCGTACCCAGCCGGGCCACGGTGCCTGGCGCGTATCGGAGAAGGAGGCGGAGTGCTCGCGATAGAACGTATTGTTGAGCTGAATGAGCGATGAGGCGAAATCGCGGTTCACGGCGCGGAACTCCCTCCGTTGGCGGTGCGGAATAAACAGTACGACCATACTACCGTTAACGCCGCAACGGGGACAACCGAGCTGCGGGTCATTGCTTTGTTTGGACACATTTCCGCAGCTCATATATGCCCGCAACCGCCGGTTGTCAAAAATCTCACTAGAATAGGTGGCATGCTTTTGACGGTGGCGGATAGATTTTTAACTGTGCAAGGCGCCTTAAGAACAAAAACGGTCCGGCGGCACGGCTGGCATCGCATAGGAGGAACCATGAATGTAGAAACTGCGCAGCGGCTCGCCGACCTTCGTCGCAGCAAGGGTTTTAGCCAAGAAGGGCTGGCGCGAAAGCTGGGGCTGTCGCGCCAGGCGGTCAGTAAATGGGAGCGTGCGGAGAGCTCGCCCGATACCGAGAACCTGATCTCGCTCGCAAAACTCTATGGCGTGAGTTTGGACGAGCTCCTCAATCCGAGCGATGAGATCGAGGACGATATCGAGTTTGAGAACGAGGACCGCGCCCGTCAGCGCGAGGCCGAGGCGGCAGAACGTGCCCGCACCCATGAGGCGGCGGCGCGCGCCACGGAGGCAGCTACGCAGGCGAGTGATGCTGCGGCCAAGGCGGCGCAAGCGGCAAGCTGGAGTGCGCAGGCCGCCAATGCCGCTACGGCGCAGGTGACGAGTGGCGGCGCAGCTGGCTCGACTCCGTTGAAAGGTCCGTTCCAGTCGTTTCCGTATTGGGCCGTGTGCTGGCTGCTGTTCTTTTTGCTGATGTTCCTGTTTGGTGGCTCCTTTGCCGCGCTGATCTTCTTTACAATCCCCATCTATCACTGGGTGGCGCGTGCGCTCGATGGCGATTGGGCACGCGGGGATATTCAGGTTGGTCCGGCGCCGGAGGCGGCTAAGGCTCAGGATGTTTCCGCTGCGGTTGATACTGACGTGGCTTCCTCGACCGCCGCTGAGCCGAGCGCCAAAGAAGGTGATGAATGATGAAGCTCTCGCATGAGTCCAAGGTCCGCCTGGGCGTCGGTATCGGAGCGTTCGTGCTCATCATCGGGCTTATCTTTGGCACTTCGCGGATATTGTTTCATTTTGATGGCCCGTGGGATCTCGGCGATATTGCATCCGGTTTGTTCGGTATGGACGATGTGGTTGACGGGGACGATTCTTTGGATGGCGGTAACTATTCCGCTCAGTCTCGGCAGCTTTCGAGCGAAACGTTTGATGCCGACTCATTCCAGTCCCTTGACCTGGATGTGACATCGGGTGAGGTTGAGATCAAGTGCGTTTCCGGCGGGCAGGTGCGTGTCATCGAGAGCGGTCGTGTTGCAAAGGGGGTAGCTACCTACGATGCTGCCACTCAGAATCTGGCCGAGGTCAAGGGTTCTACACTCACGATTAGCCAGTTCGACTGCGATGACGAGCGCGCTATCGATCGTTCGGTCACCATCGAGCTGCCGCGGGATGTTGCCGATAACATGGTGGGCATTACAGCGAATGTAGGATCGGGCGATCTAACGGTCACGGACATTGCGTGTCATGACCTCAACCTGACGTTGGACTCGGGAGACGTCGCGTTTACGGGCACCGTGACCGACACCCTGAATGCCGAGGTCGGTTCGGGCGATGCAACGTTCGAGCTCTACCAGGCGCCCGCGAAGTCGATGGACGTGAGCGTGGGCTCGGGCGACGTGGAGATGACGGTTCCGAACTCTACGGGCTTTAAGGCGAGCCTCGCCGTGGGCAGCGGTGACTTCGAGAGCGATTTCCTTCCGCTTGGCTACGATGGCGAGACCATATTAAATCTTGAATTCGACAACGGTGATAAGTCTGCCACGTATCGTTTTGAGGTTGGTTCGGGTGACGTGTCGTTTGATTCGGAGTGACGGGTGGTTTTCGGAGACCCGCAAACGTAGCCGCGCTGTTTGATGAAGGCGCCGAAGCCGAGATCGGCTCCGGCGCCTTTGCCTTTACAATGGGGTCATGGAACAGATTATTTTGAACATACTCGATGCCCTGCGTCGCGGTGAGACCGTGGACGACAAGGTACTCGTCAAATTGATACATGCCGAGGCGCGCCGTGAGGGTGCCGACAAGCGCGATTTGGCCAAGCGTCGCCTGCTGCCGTTTTACCAGCGGGTGAAACGCGAGGAGCCGGCTCGTTGGACGGCATGGAATGTCGACGCCGAGCTAGAGCGCCAACTGCTGCAGGTGCTGCGCATGAAGCCCCGCCGCACGGCTTCGGGCGTGGCGACCATTACCGTCATCACCAAGCCGTGGCCGTGCTCGGGAGATTGCCTGTTTTGCCCCAATGACCTGCGCATGCCCAAGAGCTATCTGCACGCCGAGCCGGCATGCGCCCGTGCGGAGCAAAACTGCTTCGACCCGTATCTGCAGGTGAGCGCTCGCCTGACCGCGCTTTCGCAGATGGGACATGCGACCGATAAGATTGAGCTCATCGTGCTCGGCGGTACCTGGAGCGACTATCCGCAAGGCTATCAGACGTGGTTTATGTCGGAGCTTTTCCGTGCGCTCAATGACGATGCCGTTGCCGGCGTGGCTGCTAACCCCATGTTGGCGCGTCCGGGCATCAGCCGTGCCGAGGCAGGGCGCCTGCTCGATGGCGCTCCCGCCGATACGCTGCCGCCGGTGGTGGCGGAGCGACGCGAACGCTATCGCGCTGCCGGTATTGCGACCGATGAGGCTGAGCTTGCGAGCGGTGTTGCCGGCGAACAGGAGCGCGTGGATGCTGCCGTGGGCGGCTATAACCGCGCGGTGCGTCGTCTGTACGGCCCCGGTACGCCGTGGGGCGAGGTCGCCGAGTGGCAGGCGGCAACGATGGAGGAGCTCGAGCTTCAGCAGCGCATCAACGAGACGGCGAAGCATCGCGTGGTGGGGCTCGTTATCGAGACGCGCCCCGATGCCGTAACGCCGCAGGCGCTCACGCTCATCCGCCGTCTGGGCTGCACCAAGATCCAGATGGGCATCCAGAGCCTCGACCAACACCTGCTCGATATCAACGAGCGTCGCATTTCGGTGGCACAGATCGAGCGGGCGTTTTCGCTCGCGCGCCTGTTTGGCTTTAAGATCCACGCGCATTTTATGCTCAACTTGCTGGGCGCTACGCCCGAGGGGGACAAGCGCGACTACGAGCGCTTTGTGACCGAGGGCGCCTTTATGCCCGACGAGGTCAAGGTCTACCCGTGCGCGCTCATCGAGGGCTCGCGCCTGGTGGGCTGCTACGAGCGCGGCGAGTGGCGCCCCTATACCGAGGAAGAACTGCTCGATGTGCTGGCCGATGACATCGTGGTGACGCCGGCATTCTGCCGCATCAGCCGCATGATTCGCGACTTTAGTTCCGATGACATCATGGTGGGCAACAAGAAGCCCAACCTGCGTCAGCTCGTCGAGAACCGCCTGGCTGCTCGGGGTGACGGTGCGACGGTGCGTGAGATTCGCTATCGCGAGATCAGCACGGCGGGTGCCGACTTGGATGAGCTATCTCTTGATGAGGAAGTAGCGTACGAGACGCCGGTGACTTACGAGCGCTTTTTGCAGTGGGTGACGCCGCGGGGCAAGATCGCGGGCTTTTTGCGGTTGTCGCTGCCCGATCGCGCTTTTGTTGCCGCACATGCGGACGAGCTGCCGACGATGCCGGACGAGGCGATGATTCGCGAGGTGCACGTGTATGGCATGGCGGCGCGCGTGGGGGATCAAGGCCAGGCGGCGCAGCATCACGGTTTGGGGCGTTTGCTCGTAGAGCATGCATGCGAGATTGCCCGGGATGCGGGTTATGCGCGCATCAACGTGATTAGCGCGATTGGCACACGCGAGTACTATCGCCATCTTGGATTTTATGACCATGGCCTTTATCTGCAAAAGGAGCTCTAGATGAACAAGCCGAGTGTTTCTGCCGGCGTCGTTGCCGGCGTTGCTCTGGGAGCCGCGGCGCTTGGTGCGGCCGCTGTCGCTGTTCGTGCTGCCTGTCTGCAGGTTGCGCGAACTCGCAATGGGTTGGCGCGCGTGAAGCGCATGCACGATGAGAGCGGTGACGAGGTCCGTGTGCTCGTGCAGGGCGGCGTCTACCAAAGCGCGAGCTACGTTGGCGAGCGTTGGGCAGAGCCCGTCTTTACGTACTATCGCGCGTTTGATGACGTGTTTGAGGCCGAGGGCGCAATGCGTGATGCTTACGGGCATGGTATCGACCGTATGCTCATGCTGGGCGGCGGCGGGTTTGCCTATCCCAAGTTTGCGCTGATGTCGCACGAGGGCTTGCGCATGGACGTTATTGAGTATGACGGAGAGATTACGCGCCTGGCGCGCCGCTGGTTCTACCTAGACGAGCTGGAGCGCGCGGTGGGTGACCGCTTGCGGGTGATTACCGCTGAGGCTCGCTCGTATCTGGGCGTGACGAGCGTGGGTCATCGTCGCTACGACGTGGTCGTGAGCGATTGCTTTGGCGGTGCCGAGCCCGTGCGCGAGCTGGCAACCGTTGAGGCGTTGCGTTTAGTGCGGGGTAGCTTGAACCCGGGCGGCATCTACGTGGCTAATATTGTGAGCGCGAACGAGGGGAGCGACGTGACGTTCCTGCGCGATTGCGCCGCCACGGCGCTCGAGGTGTTCGACCACGTTTGGGTGGTCCCATGTGGCGATACGGAGTTCGGCGGCGAGGAAAACCACCTGCTCATTGTCAGCGACGGCGACTACGCCTTTGCCGAAGCCGTGCCCTTCGACGCCGACTTTCTCGGCGCTACCCTCCATGACTAGCGCGTTTCCCTGCGACCAGTCTTTCTGGGACGGGGCTTTTTTAGCTACGGGCATGATTTTTCTGGGACGGGGATTAAAAAATCATTAGGGAAAGAATGATTTTTTAATCCCCGTCCCAGAAAAATCATGCTGCCGGCGCCTGGCCAAGAAGTAGCTCAACAAGCCCCGTCCCAGAAAGACTGGTCTCAGGCGTGGTCGCGCCAGCTGCGGACACGCTGCTTCATGCCCTCTATGTCGAGCACGCCTTCGGCAAAGCCCTTGCGCACGAGCTCTTCGGGAACAAACTCGTCGTAGCGGTCAAAGTAAGGCACCTCGCCAGGATAGACGAGCTCGATGGGATCGAAGTCCTTTTCGGCCTCGGCGGCGAGCACCTCAAAGAACGTCTCCTCGTCGGCCTTCATCTTAAACTGCATAAAGTACGGGCGTGACGGGTCGAGTCCGCGAAGGCCCAGCTCAGCGGCGCATTTGATTTTAAGCATGCGCTCGAGTGCTAGGAAGGCGTAGCTGCCCAACCAGGGGAAGAGCACCCAGGTGTCGCCACCCAGATTGATGAGCGGCTTAGTTCCCGCGCCCGAAATCTCGGCGGTATGACGAGCCTGCGCCAAGCGAGCCCGTGCGTTACCCATAAGGTACGGATATGCTGCGTGCTCAGTGAGCGCTTGGCGCATACGCTCGAGCACATGCGTGTTAATGTCGCCGGGGCAGTCGCCAAAGTAGGCCGGCACCCGGCCCTTGACCTGCGTGGCAAAGACAGTGTGGCGCTTCCAGTCCACTTCCTCGACAATCCAGCAGTGTCCGGCGATGGCGATGCGCTCACCGGGCGGGGGCGGATTAACGATCGTGCCCAGCTCGGCCGATTCGCTCCGGACGGTAAACTCCTCGTTTTCCTGGAACACGGCGTAGAACTTAAAGTTGTTGATGATGCGCTCGCCCGCGAGACCCACGATGAGCCCGCCACCTTCGGTGACCTGGATATGGTCGATCTTAATGAGGTGACGTAGCAGCACACGGTAATCGTCTGCCGAGACACGGTGGAAATAGCTGAGCGTGAGCACGCGCTGGGCAAGTTCGGCCGGCGTGAGCTCGCCGGTGCTGGCGAGGGTCGACATAGTCTGGTGATAGAGCAGGCTGTAGGGGAGACGATCGAGCTCGGGTGGCTCGACCCACTTTTCCTCGCGATAGAGTTGTACGAGCGCGATACCCTGCAGGAGCTTCCAGGGAATGGTTTCGGGCATCATCGTGCGCGGCTCGGGCTCTTCCTCGCGCATGACAAACCACATCTCGGGCGGAAGATCGCGACGGCCTGTGCGCCCCATGCGCTGCAAAAAGGAGCTGACGGTAAACGGCGCGTCAATCTGGAAGGCGCGCTCCAGGCGGCCGATATCGATACCGAGCTCCAGCGTAGAGGTGGTGACGGTCGTCTGTGTCTGTTCCTCGTCGCGCATGAGCTCTTCTGCCGTCTCGCGCAGCGATGCCGAAAGATTGCCGTGGTGGATGAGAAAGCGGTCGGGCTCGTGCCGGCTCTCGCAGTAGCTACGCAGCATGGAGCATACGGCCTCTGCCTCCTCGCGCGAGTTGGCAAAGACCAGGCATTTGCGGCCGCGGGTGTGTTCGAAGATATAGCCCATGCCGGGGTCGGCGTTGTCGGGCGCCGTGTCGGTGGGGTTGAGAAGCGCCTGCTCGGTCGCTCGTGGGATGTCGACTTCGCTCTCGGGGGCCGAGGAAGTTTGGCGGTCCTTGGGAGCGGCCTTGCCCCGTGCCCGCTCACGACGTTGATGGCGCTCCTCTTGTGTGAGCTGTCCGCTGTGACGCATGTCTTGGGCGCCGGCGGGCAGCGCCGCGGATGCCGCTGCCTCGATGCGCTCGCACGCGAGTACTTCGGCCTCTTGAGGACCTGTGCCCATGAATCCCCGCTGCTGAGCCTGGGGGCCCGAGTTGTAGAAGTGCTCCATGGAGATGCGCCACACGCGGCGCGGTTCCTCAAAGCGGGGGATAACGCAGTCGCGCCCCGTTCCCTGCGAGAGAAAGGCGCCCGTGCGCTCGGGGTCGCCGATGGTGGCCGAAAGGCCAATGCGGCGGGGCTGCACGCCTGCCATGCGCGAGAGGCGCTCGATAAGACAGAGCGTCTGCCCGCCGCGGTCGCCGCGCATGAGCGAATGGACTTCGTCGATAACCACATAGCGCAGGTCGCAAAACATGCGCGGGATCGCCATGTGCTTATGGATCAGGAGTGCCTCGAGCGACTCGGGCGTAATCTGTAGGATGCCGCTCGGTTTTTTGATGAGTTTGGCCTTGTGTGATTGCGAGACATCGCCATGCCAGTGCCAGACGGGGATATCGGCTTCTTCGCACAGGTCGT
>ERZ837590.1646-NODE-1646-length-10668-cov-16.946387_pt1 | contig 10668 bp, 6 predicted proteins | sample MGYA00519573_ERZ837590 | MGnify/ENA primary metagenome ERZ837590 (study PRJEB31850, sample SAMEA3708820) | human gut metagenome | biome: human gut; feature: human-associated habitat; material: faeces | place: China | collected 2014 ... | reverse complement strand
TGAGCTACGACTGGGTCAAGAAGCACTACGGCCACGAGTTCCTGTTCATCACCGACTACTCCGCTGAGAAGCGTGCTTTCTACCACATGCGCGACGAGAACGGCGTGCCGCAGGGCTACGACCTCATCTGGCGCGGCGTGGAGATCACCACCGGCGCACAGCGTGAGCATCGCTACGACGTGCTGAAGAAGCAGGCAGAGGAGAAGGGCCTGGCCGATGATGTCAAGTTCTATCTGGAGTTCTTCCAGTACGGCTGCCCCCCGCACGGCGGCTTCGGTCTGGGCATCGACCGTCTGACCATGCTGCTCTGCGGCCAGTCCATCAAGGACGCCGAGTTCCTGTTCCGCGGCCCCAACCGTCTGACTCCGTAACCTCTTTCAGGTTCTCCCTTTGGGAGAGCTGGCGCAAAGCGCCTGAGAGGGCAAGGATGCCGACGGAAAATCGCAGGCGCGGCGATAGTATTGCTCTGACAAAGAGCCTGCTTATCGCTGTGCGGAAACTCTTTTATACCGGGCTTGCCCTCTCCGTCACCTTCGGTGACACCTCTCCCAAGGGGAGAGGCTTACAGCAACAACAAAAAAGCCAGCGCACATTTCTCGTGCGCTGGCTTTTCTGCATTTTACAGCTTACTGGATGCCGGTGACCTTGTAGTCCTGTGCCTCGACGGCGTTCTTGAGCACGTCGTCGGCGACCTCGGCGTTCAGGGTGACGATGGCGGTGCCGGCCTCGTGGCTCACGACAGCCTCGTCCACCTCGGGCAGGGCTTCCAGAGCCTTCTTCACGCGGGCTTCGCAGTGGCCGCACATCATGCCTTCCACTTTCAGGGTCTTCTTCATGGTATGATCCTCCGTTTTGACTTCGGGCGCTTCGGCGTCCGATTTTTTGTTATTTTCAGCCGCAGACTGCACCGGGGCAGCAGCGGGAGAAGCGGTTTTGTGGTCGTGCCTGGTGCTGTGCAGATCGAACAGGTTCAGCCGCAGGGCGTTGCTCACGACGCAGAAGCTGGACAGGCTCATGGCAGCAGCACCGAACATAGGATTCAGGGTCAGGCCGAAGGGGATGAACAGACCAGCCGCCAGCGGGATGCCGATGATATTGTAGATGAATGCCCAGAACAGGTTCTCGTGGATGTTCCGCAGGGTGGCGCGGCTGAGGCGGATGGCCGCAGGCACGTCCGAGAGCTTCGAGTTCATCAGCACGACGTCGGCGGCGTCGATGGCCACGTCGGTGCCTGCGCCGATGGCAATGCCGGTGTCGGCACGGGTGAGGGCGGGGGCGTCATTGATGCCGTCGCCCACCATGGTCACCTTGCCGCTGGCCTGCAGCTGGCGGATGACGGCCTCCTTGCCGTCGGGCAGGACGCCCGCGATGACCTCGTCCACGCCCGCCTGCCTGCCGATGGCGTCGGCGGTGCGCTGGTTGTCGCCGGTGAGCATCACGACCCGGATGCCCATGTTCTGCAGCTGACGGATGGCTTCGGGGCTGTCCTCCTTGATGGTGTCGGCCACGGCGATAACGCCCAGCAGACGGCCTGCGCCGCCGAAGAAGAGGGGAGTCTTGCCCTCGGCGGCCAGCTTTTCAGCCTGCTGTGCCAGTGCGGCGGGCAGGGTGAGCTTGGTCTGGATGAAGGCGGCATTGCCGGCATAGATGTCCATGCCGTCCAGCTTGGCCGCCAGACCGTTGCCCGGCAGGGCCGCGAAGTCAGTGACTTCCGGGGGAGTGATGGCCTTTGCCTCGGCGTCGGCCAGAACTGCCTTTGCCAGAGGGTGCTCGCTGCGGCTTTCCAGCGCTGCGGCCAGCGTCAGAAGCTCCGTCTCGGTGACGCCCTCGGCAGGCAGCAGATCGGTGACACGGGGTGCGCCCTCGGTGATGGTGCCGGTCTTGTCCAGCGCCACGATCTGGGTGCGGCCTGCGGCTTCCAGCGAGGCGGCAGTCTTGAAGAGGATGCCGTTTTTTGCGCCGAGGCCATTGCCCACCATAATAGCCACAGGTGTTGCAAGGCCCAGTGCGCAGGGGCAGCTGATGACCAGCACGGAGATGCCGCGGGCCAGCGCATAGCCCAGCTCATGGCCCAGCAGCAGCCAGACGATGGTGGTCACGACGGCGATGGAGATGACCGCCGGGACGAAGAAGCCCGACACGGTGTCGGCGATCTTGGCGATAGGAGCTTTGGTGGCGGCGGCATCGCTGACCATCTTGATGATCTGAGCCAGCGTGGTATCCTCGCCCACGCGGGTGGCCTCGCAGCGGAGGAAGCCCGACTGGTTGGTGGTGGCGGCGCTGACTTTGTCGCCGACGGCCTTGTCCACCGGGAAGCTCTCGCCGGTCAGGGCGCTCTCGTTGACTGCACTGGTGCCTTCCAGCACCACGCCGTCCACCGGGATATTCTCGCCGGGGCGGACCACAAAGACGTCGCCCTTCTGCACGTCGGCGATGGCCACGGTCACTTCCGCGCCGTCCCGCACCAGCGTGGCGGTCTTGGGGGCCAGCTTCATCAGACTCTTGAGGGCGTCGGTGGTCTTGCCCTTGGAGCGGGCTTCCAGCATCTTGCCCACCGTGATGAGGGTCAGGATCATGGCGGCAGACTCGAAGTAGAACTCCATCATATAGTGCATGACGAGCTCGTCGTTGCCGTCCACCTGAGCGCGGGTCATGGCGAAGAGGGCATAAGTGCTCCACACGAAGCTTGCCATGGAGCCGAGGGCCACCAGCGTATCCATGTTGGGTGCGCCGTGGATAAGGCCCTTGAAGCCGTTGATGAAGAACTTCTGGTTGATGACCATGACGATGCCCGCCAGAAGCAGCTGGACAAGGCCCATGGCGACGTGGTTGCCGTCGAACCAGTGGGGCAGGGGCCAGCCCCACATCATGTGGCCCATAGAGAAGTACATCAGCACCAGCAGGAAGCCCAGCGAGGCGATGAGGCGGCGCTTGAGCTTCGGTGTCTCGTGGTCAGCCAGCGCATCGAGGTCGGTGCTGGCGTCCGAAGTCTTACTGGCAGAGGCATTCTTCGGGCTTGCGCCGTAGCCAGCCTCCTGCACCGCCGAGAGGATGGCGGCGGGGGAGGCTGTGCCTTCCACGCCCATGGAGTTTGTCAGAAGGCTCACCGAGCAGCTCGTGACGCCCGGCACCTTCTTCACGGCCTTTTCCACCCGGGCAGAGCAGGCCGCGCAGCTCATGCCCGTGACATTGTATTGTTCCATTGCGGATTCCTTTCCCTCTTATAGGATGCCCGGAACGGGGTCATTTCATGAGCCGGGGCAGCAGCTGCAGCAGTTCGTCCAGCTTCTGCGTCCCGCCGGCTCTCAAATCGTCGGCTACGCAGGTGCGGACGTGCTGGCTCAGCAGCTCTTTGGAAAAGCCGTTCAGTGCAGCGTTCACCGCAGCCACCTGCACCAGAATATCGGCGCAGTAGACGTCCTTGTCCAGCATCGTGTGGATGCCGCGCACCTGGCCCTCGATGCGGCTCAGCCGGTTGGCAAGGGCGCGGTACTCCTCAGGGGTACGGTCCTTGTGGCGGCAGCAGGAGGGAGCAGTGTCCTTTTCGGCAGGCTCAGTGGCGCAGCAGGGCTTTTTTTCAGCATCAGTCATAGCAGATGACTCCTTTCCGGGTGTATCAGTGTGAAGAGGAGATGTACCCTGTGGGGGTAAATCTTCCGGCACTCTGATTTTACCACTTAGGGGTATCTGTTTCAAGCGGGTAGGATGCGCTAACCGTGAAAAATTTGTGAAAATGAAAGCGGCGAAATGCAGAAACGGGAACCTCCCGGTAAAGGAAAGCTCCCGTTTCTGTTTAGGATAGGAAAGAGAATGTCATAAATAGGAGGGAGGGGGGTCACAGATTGGTGTAACCCATCAGATAGCGGTCCACCTCGGCGGCGCATTCCGCAGAGTCCCTCTTAATGCCGGTAAAAAGAAAAGGCGTCCCAGATGGGTCGGCGAAGACTCATCTGGAACGCCCTTGTTCCGGATAACAAGAATATTATACAAAGGTGTTGAAAAAGATTCAAGTGACAGCTGCACCAAATGTGGGTACACCGGCCCTCTTTTTTCTTGTTCAAAACAGACACGCCCGGTGGGAAAAAGTATGGCTTATCAAGGCCGCGCTTTCCGATGGGTCGATGGACAAATCGCTCATGCTGCTGCACGGAAGATGTGGCGCAGCGGCCTTTTTATGAGAAATGACAAATATTCGTCCGAAAGATTGTTGACAAAATCTATTGAAAAAACGGTAGGGGGGGGGGGTAAAATAGAAGAAGCAAAAAACCACGAAACAGGAGGTAAAAATTATGCGGTTACGGAAAACAATGAAGCGCACGGCGGCAGCTGTGCTGGCGCTCAGCATGGCGGTGTCAGCTGCGGCGCTACCGGCATCGGCCGGTTTCAACATCGATATGTCTAAGGTGGATGGCGATGTTGAGATCACGCAGGTAGACGATAACGGCAGCGCAAAAGTGACCATCAAGGTTGGCGGCGTTGAGAAGACGAACGATTTCAGCGACGGAAAAGAGGGTAATGATGTCACCATCACCGGCGACAACACCAAGCCCACCGAGAGCCAGAACGCAGAGGAAGAGAACACCTCCGAGGCCGAAAAGTCCGGCGAAAACACCTCCGAGGTTGAAAAGACCGGCGAGGACACCGCTGAGGCTGAGAAGACCGGCAAGACCGAGGAGCAGGCCCAGGAGCCCGGCTCTCTGGAGCTGCTGGCCCCGGAGGACGAGGAGAAGCAGGCCCAGGAGAAGGAGACTCAGGAGAAGCCCGCCGACTCTCAGGAGCCGGAGCAGACCGAAAAGACCTCCGATCAGGTGATCGAGTACGGCCAGTATGACCCCGAGGCCCAGAAGGAGGCCGCAAAGCCTGCCGCCAAGCCTGCTGCGGAGCAGAAGGCTGAGGAGAAAAAGGCCGCTGAGGAGAAGACCTACGAGGACACCAACGCCCCCACCTCCCTTACCGAAAAGGCTCAGGAAGCCGCCCGCAATGTGGTGAAAATCATCAATAAATCTGCCGATGCTCTGAAGGTCATCCTCCGTGACCTGAAGGTGGATGCAGGGGATACAAACAAGAGCGCTGTGACCGTTTCCGGCACCGGCAATGTGACGCTGGAGCTGGACGGTAAGAATGAGCTGACCGGTGGAACGGGGACGGTACAGAATGAATATTACGCTACCCGTGCAAGAGCAGGTCTCAAAAGCGAAATGGGTAAAACGACCATTACGGACGATGGCAACGATGGTACGTTGATCGCCACAGGCGGAACAATCGTGGTAGATGACTCTTATGCGGGCACATCGGGTACTATAGTAGCAGGATTAGGTATTGATGGAGCCGTGATCGCAGGCGGTACAATCGTTGCAAAGGGCGGCGATGTGGTGTTTGAATCCAGTGCAAGCGGAAATGCGCCCTATTTTGCAGCAGGCTCGGGAATTTTGACGACTGAGATCTCCGGAGGCATCGTTGAGGCGACCGGAGGCAGTGCCATCGGGGACGGAACTTTAGGTGGTCTTCTGGAAGCTGGCTACGGAGTCGGCGGCGATGATTTTATTAATGTGAGCGGGGTTAAGACTGCAATCACTGGCGGAACGGTAAAAGCCACCGGCGGAAATGGCAAAAGTTTAGGTGGATTTGGTCTCCGCTTGTCTTCAATGAGCATAAGCGGCGGCACTGTGATAGCACAGGGCGGAACCGGAGAGACCGGCGGTAGCGGTGTGCAAAGTGCAACGATCTCCGGCAGCACTGTCGTGGCTGTTGGTGGTGCGGGAAGCAAAACCGGCGGCGATGGGTTTAATGAATATGGCACAGTGAAGGTTACTGGCGGCAGTGTGACCGCTCAGGGCGGCAAGGGCAAAGAGAAAGATGGTGCTGCCGTTGGGAGTGAGGAGAATGTTACCGGCACTGTAAATAAGGTGGACTCGGGCCATGTGCATCAATACACCGATAGCGACGTTGTGAAAGAGGCCACCTGCACCAGCGAGGGCTACAAGCTGAAGAAGTGTAGCAAGTGTGGCGCAGAAGAAATGGAGCGTATTGGCAAAAAAGACCATACCTGGGTGCAGAGTAAGCACCAGGACGCAACCTGTGTCGCAGGCGGATACACCGAGTATAAGTGCTCCGCCTGCGGCGAAACGAAGCGTGACGAAATATCTGCTACCGGTGAACACCACTTTACCGTAGTTAAAGAGGTGGTCGCCCCCACCTACACCTCCGAGGGCTACACCATCTACAAGTGCGAGACTTGTGATGAGACCGAGAAGCGGGACGTTGTGCCTATGCTGGTACCCGAGAGCAACGGCAGCTCCTCCGCTGTCACCCTGACCGTTACCGGGGCAGGGGCCTACGAGACCTCCATGGCCGATGGCCGGTATATCATTGCAGTGCCAGCCGAGAATGCGGTGCTTTCCGGCTGCCTGGGCAACCTGAAGGAGCTGAAGGCGCAGGGCGTGAACACCCTCGTGTTCCGCACCCAGCTCCGTGAGACCGCTCTGAACATCGACAGCATGCTGTCTCTGGGCGTGGATAACACCCTCTTTACCCTCACCCACTCCGGTGAGAGCGCAGAGCTGACGGTGGGCGGCTTTGCACACAACGAGCTGCTCCACTAAATAACCAACCTCCCAAGGCGGAGAGCTTCCGCATCCCTCCGCTTTGTACGAAAAGCCCCCGGCACGTTCCGCATCGTGCCGGGGGCTTTTGTTAATGTGACGCTTACGAACCGCCCAGACAGGCGGCAAGATCGTCCTCCGGCGTGGTGATGGGCCGGAGGTCATACTTCTCCTGCAAAACAGCGGCCACCCCGGGGGAGAGGAAGGCGGGCAGGGTGGGGCCGAGACGGATGCCCCGGATGCCCAGCGCCAGCAGGGCCATCAGCACACAGACCGCCTTCTGCTCGAACCAGCAGAGGATGATGGAGAGGGGCAGCTCGTTGACCGAGCAGTCAAAAGCTTCGGCCAGACCCAGCGCGATCCGGATGGCACTGTAGGCGTCGTTGCACTGGCCCACATCGAGGATGCGGGGCAGACCGGCCACCGTGCCCAGCGGCAGGTCGTTGAGGCGGAACTTGCCGCAGGCCAGTGTCAGGATGACGGTGTCGGGCGGGGTCAGCTTGGCGAAATCCGTGTAGTACCGGCGGGAGGGGCGGGTGCCGTCGCAGCCGCCGATGAGGAAAAAGTGCCGGATGGCACCCTCGTGGACGGCTTGGACGATCTCCTCCGCATGGCTCAGTACGGCATGGTGGGCAAACCCGGTGGTGACCACACTGCCGCCGTTCATGCCCGGGATGAGGGTGTCCTCCGGGTAGCCGCCCAGCTCAAGCGCCTTGGCGATGACCGGCGAAAAATCCCGGTCCTCCCCGATGTGGGTGACGCCGGGATAGGAGACGACAGAGGTGGTGAATACCCGGTCGGCATAGCTGGGCCGGAGGGGCATGATGCAGTTGGTGGTGAAGAGCACCGGCGCAGGGATGTCCTCAAACTCCCGCTGCTGGTTCTGCCATGCGGTGCCAAAATTGCCTTTCAGGTGGGGAAAGCGCTTTTTCAGTTCCGGGTAGCCGTGGGCAGGCAGCATCTCGGAGTGGGTGTAGACATTGATGCCCTTGCCTTCGGTCTGCTCCAACAGGCACTTGGCGTCGTAGAGGTCGTGGCCGGAGATGACGATGAAAGGCCCTTTCTCGATGGTCAGGGGCACCTCCACCGGCTCCGGGTCGCCAAACGCGCCGGTGTTGGCCTTGTCCAGCTCAGCCATGACCCGGTAGGCCATCCGCCCGGTGTCCTCCACCAGCTGGAAGAGCTTGTCCTTGTCCCGCTCCTGTGCGATGGCCCGCAGCGCCGTGCAGAAAAACAGGTCGATCTCGCCATCGGTATAGCCCAGCACCCGCGCGTGGTAGGAGTAAGCCGCCATGCCGCGCAGCCCAAAGAGGACAAAGGAGCACAGGCTCTTCCGGTCGGGGTCCGGCTCCTGCCACAGCTTCTGCATATCGTAGTCCGACACTGGTGCAGGTGCAGGGTTGGCCGAGGCAAAGGCTTCCTGCTTGGCCTTCCAGACCTTATCGGTCAGCTGCGCCACCGTCTGGGGGTCGAAATCAACATTGGTGATGGTGGTGAACAATCCTTCCGTCAGCAGGAGTGCCTGCGGGGGCTGGATGGGTCTGCCGATGTCCAGCAGCAGGGTGGCAAAGCCGATGAGCGCCCCGGTGAGCTTGTCCTGCGCGTCGGCTGTCTCGGCTGATTTGCCGCAGACACCCGCTTTTCCGGTGCAGGCCGTGCAGTTTGCCGCCTGCTCACATTGATAACAGAACATCATTTCGTCCATGCAAAAACCTCTTTTCGTTTGATGAAAGGAGTATGAGCGGGACAGCAGACAGTTATGCAGACAGGCGGGCAAAACAAAAGGGCCGCACCCTCGCGGATGCGGCCCTTGCAGATCAGGAAAAGCTTAGTAGGTGATGCCCTGAGCCATCATGGCGGTAGCGACCTTCAGGAAGCCGGCGCAGTTTGCACCGACCATCAGGTTGCCCTCGGAGCCGGCGGCCACGGATGCATCGTAGGAAGCGTGGAAGATGCCCTCCATGATGCCCTTCAGCTTTGCATCGACCTCTTCGAAGCTCCAACTCAGACGCTCGGAGTTCTGGCTCATCTCCAGACCGGAGGTAGCCACGCCGCCGGCGTTGGAAGCCTTTGCGGGTCCGTACAGGATGCCGTTGGACAGGTAGACCTCGATGGCCTCGGGAGTGCTGGGCATGTTAGCGCCCTCGCAGACCACGGTGCAGCCACCCTTCACCAGAGCCTCTGCGGACTCCTTGTTGATCTCGTTCTGGGTAGCGCAGGGCAGGGCGATGTCACAGGGGACAGTCCAGACCTTGGTGCAGTCAGCAACATAGGTCGCATCCTTGTGGGTTTCGGCATACTCCTTGATGCGGCCGCGGCGGACTTCCTTCAGATCCTTGACGTAGGCCAGGTCGATGCCGTTGGGGTCGTAGACATAGCCGTTGGAGTCGGACATGGTGACGACCTTGGCACCCAGCTGGGTAGCCTTCTCGCAGGCGTAGATGGCGACATTGCCGGAGCCGGAGATGACCACGGTCTTGCCCTCGAAGCTGTCGTTGCGCATACACTTCAGAGCCTCAGCGGTGAAGTAGCACAGGCCGTAGCCGGTAGCCTCGGTACGGGCCAGAGAACCGCCGAAGGTCAGGCCCTTGCCGGTGAGCATACCGCCCTGGAAGCTGTTGGTCAGGCGCTTGTACTGGCCGAACATGTAGCCGACCTCGCGGCCGCCGACACCGATATCACCGGCGGGGCAGTCCACGAACTGGCCGATGTGGCGGTACAGCTCGGTCATAAAGCTCTGGCAGAAGCGCATGACTTCCATGTCGCTCTTGCCGTGGGGGTCAAAGTCAGAGCCGCCCTTGCCGCCGCCCATGGGCAGGGTGGTCAGGCTGTTCTTGAAGGTCTGCTCGAAGCCGAGGAACTTCAGGATGCCCTGGTTGACAGAAGGATGGAAGCGCAGGCCGCCCTTGTAGGGGCCGATGGCGCTGTTGAACTGGACGCGGTAGCCGCGGTTCACCTGGACCTTGCCCTGGTCATCGACCCAAGGCACACGGAAGGTGATGATGCGCTCAGGCTCGACCAGACGCTCGATGAGGCCGGCCTTCTCGTACTCGGGATGCTTCTCCACGACGGGCTGGATGCTCTCCAGCACCTCGCGGACAGCCTGCAGGAACTCGGGCTCGTTGGCATTGCGCTTTTCCAGGCCCTCGTAGACACGCTTCAGATATTCATTCGTCAGCATAATGATATACTCCTTTTCCCTTATCTCTATTGTGTGGAGGCTCCGTCTTTCCCGTTTCCCACGGCGGGGCTGATAAGCCTCTGACCACTTTGCTATTATAAAGCTTTATCTGCTGATTTACAAGATGGCCCGCCCCGCAAAAACCGGAAAATCTTTCAAAAAACCATGGAAAAGATGAATGCACTTCACGAAAAAGACGGGACACATCAAAAAATTGCGATAAAACCTGCTTTTGGAAAGAAACAAAAAATCCCTGCACCGGCTCGGAACAGGCGGTACAGGGAGGAAAAGTCTTACTTCAGCAGCTTCTCGCAGGCGTCAGCGGCACCCTCGAGAAACTGACCGCCGTAGGTCTCGATCATGCCGGCGTCGGACAGCGCAGCCAGCTGGGGGTCGATGGGGCATTTGGCCAGAACGGGCAGGTGATGCTTTGCGGCCACCTCGTCCACATGGCTGTCGCCGAACACATTGATGTGCTTGCCGCAGTCGGGGCAGACGATATAGCTCATGTTCTCGACGATGCCCAGCATCGGCACCTTCATCATCTCGGCCATGTTCACGGCCTTGGCCACGATCATGCTCACCAGCTCCTGCGGGCTTGCCACGACGACGATGCCGTCCACGGGCAGGCTCTGGAAGACGGTCAGGGGGACGTCACCGGTTCCCGGAGGCATGTCCACGAACAGGAAATCGACGTCTTTCCAGACCACATCGGTCCAGAACTGCTTGACCGCACCGGCGATGACGGGGCCGCGCCAGACGACGGGGTCTTCCTCGTTCTCCACCAGCAGGTTGATGCTCATGACGTCGATGCCCATCCGGCTCTGGATGGGCCAGCAGCCCTTGTCGTCGGCCATGGCGCGGCCATGGATGCCGAACAGCTTC
>ERZ837590.1630-NODE-1630-length-10782-cov-106.005593_pt1 | contig 10782 bp, 9 predicted proteins | sample MGYA00519573_ERZ837590 | MGnify/ENA primary metagenome ERZ837590 (study PRJEB31850, sample SAMEA3708820) | human gut metagenome | biome: human gut; feature: human-associated habitat; material: faeces | place: China | collected 2014 ... | reverse complement strand
GGCTTTCCTGGAGCTGCACCCCACCAAGTATGCTGAGGAGCTGGTCAAGAAGATGAAGATGAGCGGCGCTAAGGCTTACCTGGTCAACACCGGCTGGAACGGCACCGGCAAGCGCATCTCCATCAAGGACACCCGTGGCATCATCGATGCTATCCTGAACGGCGATATCAACAACGTGCCCACCAAGAAGATCCCCTACTTCGATTTCGAGGTTCCCACCGTCCTGAACGGTGTTGACACCGGCATCCTGGATCCCCGCGATACCTACGCCGACGCTTCCCAGTGGGAGGAGAAGGCCAAGGATCTGGCTGGCCGCTTCATCAAGAACTTCAAGAAGTACGAGGGTAACGAGCACGGCAAGGCTCTGGTCTCTGCCGGCCCCCAGCTGTAAGCTCTGATCCCAGCATTTTTCTTCTGAACTCCATATAAAGAAGCTCCCCACCCTGTGCTCATTGACCGAGCACAGGGTGGGGAGTTTTTGCGTTTCAGCGTCTGTAAACGAAGCGTCGATTGCCTTTTGGTGCGTGGTATGCTATCCTTTTTCCAAAGGATGTGAGCACAATGGATGCGAAAACGTTCGGGGCATTTCTCGCCCGGATGCGCAAGTCACAAGGATTAACACAGGCAGAGCTGGCCCAGCAGCTGCATGTAACAGATAAGGCTGTCAGCCGATGGGAACGCGGGGTCGGCCTGCCGGACATCAACACGCTGGAACCACTGGCCGACGCGCTGGGGCTGACCCTTGCCGACCTGATGCACTGCCGCGACCCGCAGGAAGCAGATATTGCACCGGAAGTCCCGCTGGAAGATTTCTTTACTCTGCTGCGCCGTCAACAATCCATTGACTGGCGCTCGGTACGGGCAGTTTTGTTTTGGCTCAGTGCCGCACTGGCCATCTGGGGCATCCTCGCCTGCCCGGGCCGGATGGCTGTCCACTGGCGTACCCTGAGCAATGGGAACCTGCAGGCAGACGGCTGGCTTCCCTCCTGGGTGTTTTTCCCATTGTTCGTCGGGATAGAATTTCTCTCGCTGGAGCTCTGGAACAACTTTGAGCAGACCGGCTACTACCGACACTGGGGTGAGATAGGTGCCTCCGTCACCCGCTCCATGAACTTCTGCTCCCCTACTGTCCGGCTCTGGAAGTTTGTGCTCGACCTGCTGTTCTTCTTCGGGTTCGGCTTCGTGATCCCCTGCGCTGAGATGATGGCGATTCTGATCAACTGAAAGAAAAAGCCCTCCTGTCGCACTCAGGCGAAAGGAGGGCTTTCTATCATCTTATCAGAAGGTTTCCGTTCTTATATTCCTCTGATTTTAAGATCCTTTACTTTTCGTTCTTTGCACGGCGTTCTTTCAGATCGCTTTCCATCTGCGCCAGCGTCTTTTTGTCCAGATTGAACACTACGCCGTATGCAATGATCATCAGGATATAGCTTCCCAGATACATGACCGGCACCAGATAGCGCATCCGAGTTGCCACTTCGATCGTCTGTGCAGCCTTCAGAGATGCATCATAGCCCAGTTTGGTTGCCAGAACAAGGCCCAGAGAAGGTCCGATGCCCTGTGCAAGCTTACGGAAGAAGGAGTGCAGTGCATAGGTAGTGCCTTCTTCTCGCACGCCAAATTTCCACTCGTTGTAATCGATCGCATCCGCCATCAGAGACCAGCTCAGGCAGCTTCCGACACCGCCGCCCAGCATTGCAATGATCTGACACAGGACATAAAGGCTGAGGCCCCGGCCGTCCGGTGTGATGGGCAGAACCAGCATCAGGACGTAGGCCAGCGCACAGACTACTGAACCAAAGGTCACGGCTTCCTTCTTGCCAAAGCGCTTGACGATACGGCTCACAAAAGGACTGAAAATGAAAACGCCAAAGTAGGAGATCATACCCACAAGGCCGGAGATCTTTGCATTCTTGAAATAAGCCTGGAACAGGATCTGGCCTGCAGTAGAGGCACCATACATACCAATAAACGTTGCGATAGGTGCCAGCGTTGCGCCCACAGCCGGGCGGTTATGGATAAAGTTGTTGAACGCCTTCATGACGTTGAACTTAGGTGCATCCTCTTTCAGAGTGATCGTGGTGTCCACACGCACCTTTGTGTTCGTGACCATAAAGCGGAAGCAGACCAGACCGATCAAACCCATGATCAGAGCGATGACAAACATCTGCTCACCGCGCAGGTTGTTCTGGTTATCATAAATGATCACCGGAATCAGCATACCGGTCAGAAGCCCACCGCCCATAGAACCAATGGAGCGGAAAGTCGACAGCTGTGCACGCTGGATCGGGTCATCCGAGATCAGAGACAGCATCGAGCCATACGGCACATTTGCAACGGTGTAGAAAGCATCCCAGATCATATAGCCTGCCACAAACAGAATGTTCTTGACCATACCGGGAGCCTGCGGGAACGGCAGATAGCAAAGTGCACCGGCCACGGTCAGTCCGATCGCACCGAACCAGATATAGGCAAGGAACTTGTTCCGGCGGTATTTGTGCGTATCCGCATCTACCATTGCTCCGATAATCGGATCGTTGATTGCGTCCCAGATCTGCACGATCAGCAGAAGGGATGCCATCAGGTAGTTGTCGATCCCCATAAACTGCGTCCAATAAATCGTCAGGTAACCTTTGAGCGCAAAACTCATATTGCAGCCAAAGTCACCCGCTGCGTATGCAAGTTTATCACGCAATCCAAACCCTGCAGACGCATCCACTGTTGATTTTCCCATGAAAATACTCCTTCCTCAAATTTCCGGACAATTTTGGCACACGGCCCGCAAGCTGTATGCTCATTTATAAATCCATGATACGGCATCTTCTCCCAAAATGTTAGTACATTTTTACGAAATTGCTCAAAAATTTTACGATTTGAAAGTATTTCTTGTTGTATTCTTTAATCTATGCAGCATTTTCGTAATTCTGTGCAAACAATCTTTTTCTTTTTTGTATACAAAATATTTTTTCTTAGCCGAATCTTTTCTTTGTTGAGAACGGCGTTGTGCGCCGAGCATAAAGCAAGGGCCCTTGCACGAGGATCTGTGCAAGGGCCCTTGCTTTATATTGTTTCTTATTTCGCCGCCTCAAACTCGGCTTCGATTTCCACCGAAGGAGCCGGAGTAACAAGGCTGACCACCACGCAGACAAGCAGGGAGGTCAGGAAGGCAGGCAGCAGCTCATAGATGCCGAACACGCCGCCCAGAGGGCTGACGAGGTACTTCCAGACAAAGACCATCAGGCCGCCGGCGAGCATCCCGGCCAGCGCGCCCTGCCAGTTGCAGCGCTTCCAGAAGAGCGCACAGAGCATGACCGCACCGAATGCGCCGCCGAAACCGGCCCATGCAAAGCTGACGATGCCGAACACGCTGGAATTGGGGTCACGGGCCAGCACCACGCCCACCACGCTGACGCAGATGATGGTCAGGCGGGCAGCAAACAGGCTCTGGCGTTCGGTCAGCTTCATGTGGCCGAACTCCTGCAGGATGTTCTGGGAGACGCTGGACGCGGCAGCAAGCATCTGACTGTCGGCGGTGGACATGGTGGCGGCAAGGATGCCCGCCAGGATCAGGCCCGCCAGCACGGCTGCCAGAATGCCGTGCTGTGCAATGAGGTTTGCAATGCGGACGATGACCGTCTCGCTGGAGGAGCCGCTCAGGTATTCCAGCGCGCCTGCCTTGGTCATGCCAAGGCCCACCATGCCAATGATGATGGAGGCGGTCATGGCAATGATGACCCACACGCTGGCAATGCGGCGGCTGAGCACCAGCTTCTTTTCATCCTCAATGGCCATGAAGCGGAGCAGGATGTGGGGCATTCCGAAGTAGCCCAGGCCCCACGCCATGGTGGAGACGATGTCCAGCAGGCTGTACGAGGTGGCCGTGCCCTCGGCAGCGTTGTGGCTGGCCATCATAGTCAGGTAACCGGGCAGGCTCTGAGCGTTGGCCACAACGGCATCCCAGCCGCCTGCCGCACCAATGCCGTATACCAGCACAGCCACAAGGGCCAGACTCATCACAACGGACTGGATGAGGTCGGTAGTGGTAACGGCGCGGAAGCCGCCCGTGATGGTATAGCCCACGATGACGCAGGCCGAGACCACCATGGCCGCCATGTAATCCACGCCGAACAGGCTGTGGAACAGCTTGCCGCAGGCGGCAAAGCCCGAAGCCGTGTAGGGCACAAAGAACACGATGATGATCACCGCGCCCAGTGCGTTGAGCAGATTGCGCTGGTCGTGGAAGCGCAGGGACAGGAACTGCGGCACGGTGATGGCTTCCAGATTGGCCGAATACCGCCGCAGCCGCCGGGCCACGATGAGCCAGTTCAGCCAGGTGCCCAGCGCCAGGCCGATGGCGGTCCAGCCGGGCGAGGCGATGCCGGTAAGGTAGGCAAGGCCCGGCATTCCCATCAGCAGCCAGCTGGACATATCGCTGGCTTCGGCGCTCATGGCCGTGACCAGCGGGCCCATTTTGCGGCCGCCGAGGTAGAAATCGGTGCTGTCGTTGTTGGACTTGCTGTATGCAAACCCAACCAACAGCATTGCCACCAGATAGATGATGATGGTGGCGATGATGCAGATGTTGGTCATATACTTTTCCCCCTTGTCTTTCCAAATGAAAGTACGCTTCGATTTTACCACAGTAAAGCATCAAAGTGCAAGCCTTTTGGCAAAACTTTGTCCTGATTCGCCAAAAGTCCACGAGTGACGGACAAAAAGTTTTCAAATTGACCGGAAACATCCGGCCCCGGGATTTATCTTGCAAAATCCCGGAAATCTGTTATACCACTAATCCAGGGGGTTGGTGCAGCTGGTGTTCGCATAACAGAAACGGGAGGTGCCGGTGGGGCATCTCCCGTTTGTTTCAATGATAGAATGTATCAAAATTGATCTGCCGGTAGAACCGCTGCTGAAGCTGGTCAAAGTTCTCGCAGTCCTGGGCCAGCAGCCACATGACCTTGGTGACAACGGCCTCAATGGTCATATCGTGGGCCTCCAGGAAGCGGAAGCGGTTCTTGACCCGCTTGCCCACCTCGTAAATGCCCACATCGCTGCCCTCATAAGTGACCTGCGTGGTCAGGATCAGAATCTTGTGGGTCTTGTCGTAGTCGCCCAGCTCCTCGGCAAAGGCATCCATGAGCCGCTGGGGAATGCCGCCCACGCCAAAGCTTTCCACAATGACGCAGTCATATTGTTGAAAGATGGCCGGGATAAGCTCCGGTCCAAGGCCGGGGGTCAGCTTGAGCAGGAACACTTTTGGGTTCAGCGCCCGGCCAAACTCCACCGGGCCGGTGGGCCAGGGCGAAGCCACATACCGTACCAGCCGGTCGCCCTGCACCAGCGCCAGCGCCGGGAAGTTGACCGACGCAAAGGCATCGTAACTGATGGTCTTGTTCTTCTTGGCGCGGGTGCCCGCAATGACGTGCCCCCCAAACACCACCATCACACCCCGGCTGCCCGGGTCAAGGGCGCAGATCACGCTGTCCCGCAGGTTCTTCTTTGCATCGGTGATCTCGTTGGAAATGGGCTGCTGGGCACCCGTGAGGATGATGGGCTTGTCCGCGTTCTGGACAAGGTAGGACAGCGCCGCCGCCGAGTAGGCCAGCGTATCAGTGCCGTGGCAGATGATGAAGCCATCGTAAAGCGCATAATTTTCCTGCACGGCCTTGGCCATCATCAGCCAGTGCTCCGGGCCAAGGTCGGTGCTGTCGATGCTGCACAGATTGAGCGTTTCCGGGCAGCAGAGCTGCTGCAATTCCGGCAGATGGGCCAGCAGCTCCTCGCTGGTCAGAACAGGCTTGAGCCCCTGTGCGGTGCGCACGCTGGCAATGGTGCCGCCGGTGGTGATAAAAAGCAGGCGCTGCTTGGACATAGGTTTTTCCCCTCCATGGTGTCGATTTTTGCGATGTTTTCAGTATAGCACAGTTCGTCGGAGATGAAAAGTGCGGGGAGTTGAGGTATAATAGTTATCATAAGATCAAACAGTCCTCAACCTCTCCGTCATTGCTACGCAATGCCACCTCTCCTAGTAGGAGAGGCCTTGGCAAAGAGGCAAGGCTTTACGCAATGCCAATGGCTCCCCTACTAGGGGAGCTGTCGAGCGGATGCGAGACTGAGAGGTTGGACAAAAGCAAACCTACCACAAGGAGAAACTGCCATGTCTAACATTGTGATCATCGGTTCCGGCCCCGCAGGTGTCTCGGCGGCATTGTATGCCGCGCGCGCCGGGGTGCAGACCACCGTTCTGACCAAGGGCCCCGGCGCACTGGACCGGGCCGAGCTCATCCAGAACTACTACGGCTTTGCCGAACCCATCACCGGTGCCGAGCTGGAACGCCGGGGCATCGAGGGTGCCAAGGCCGTGGGGGTGGAGTTCGTCACCACCGAGGCCGTGGGCCTGACCTACACCGACAAGCTGACCGTGGAGACGCTGGCCGGGGATTTCCCTGCCGATGCTGTCATTCTGGCCACGGGGGCTTCCCGGGCAGCGCCCCGCATTCCGGGCCTTGCCGGGCTGGAGGGCCACGGCGTGAGCTACTGCGCCACCTGCGATGCCTTTTTCTACCGCGGCAGGGATGTGGCCGTGCTGGGCAGCGGAGAGTACGCCCTGCATGAGGTACAGGCCCTGCTGCCCGTGGCCCACAGCGTCACCCTGCTCACGAACGGGGCCCCGCTGACGGCACAGTTCCCGCCGGAGGTAGCCGTGCGGACGGAAGCCGTGGAAGCCATCCTCGGCGAAGAGCGGGTCACCGGCGTGCAGCTGAAAGACGGCGGGACGCTGGAAGTCTCCGGCGTGTTCGTGGCGCTGGGCGTGGCGGGCAGCACTGCCCTGGCCCGCAAGCTGGGGGCCGAGGTGAACGGCAGCCGGATCGTGGTGGATGACCACATGCAGACCTCCCTGCCCGGCCTGTATGCCGCCGGAGACTGCACCGGCGGGCTGCTGCAGGTCGCCAAGGCCGTGTACGAGGGTGCAGTGGCGGGCACCGAAGCCGCCAAAGCCCTGCGGAAATGACCCAGACAGAAAAAGGACGCTGTGCCCTGCGGTACAGCGTCCTTTTATTGCTTTGCTCAGCTCTTGCAGCCGGATTCCTCTTCGATGCCGGTGAAATCGCTGGCCTCCGCGATCTTGGTGGTATCGAACTTGCCGTTCTCATCCTTGGGGGCAACGGCAGGGCCTGCCTCCACAGGATTCACGGTCGTTCCCTCTGCCGCAGGCTTTTCCTCGGCAGGCTCCTCTGCCCGGGCAGCTTCCACCACCGGGGCTGCCGGAGCAGTCTCGGGCTCGGCAGGAGCCTTTTCAAAGGCAGGGGGCCATGCGTCACCGGGAGTGGTCTCCTTGGCCTCGCCCTCGGCGTAGGCTTCGGCAGTCTTTTCGGCCTCGGCGGGGTCCTTTTCAGCTTCCTCGGGGAACTCCACGTTTTCGACGTGGAGCGGGTCCTTGTCGTTCAGAACTTTGTCCAGCACGACGATGGCGGCACCGGTAACAGCCACAGCGGCAACGGCACCCAGAACACGGAACAGAGTTTTCATGGTGAAGTCCTCCCTGTATAAGATAGGATTTAAGAGAATGTTACGACATCGTTCTGCGGCTTTTCGGCGGGCTCCACCGAGATGGCGGTCAGCACCGGGCCTTTGCCGCGGTAGATGTTGTGGAACTTGTAATTGACCTTGGCGGTCACAGTGACCCAGGCGCGCTGCTCCAGTGCCTTGTAGCCATCATAGCTGCAGGGGAAGCCCACGAACTGGATATCCTGCACACAGCAGGTCATTGCAAAACGGCCGGGCACAAAGCTGTTTTTGCCCGCGCGGTTGGTCTGGCAGACCTGCGCCAGGAACCGGACGGTCTTGCCCGTATACTTCTGGGGCTCGTCCTGGCAGTCCATATACCAGATACCGAAATCGTCCGCGCCGATCTCAACGATCGGGGCGTTCAGATCGAAGGGCAGCGGATCGGGGATGTCATCGTATGCCACGCTGCCGTCGGCGAACTCATAGGCGATATCGCACTTGCGGGAGGCCTGACGCACCAGCTTGTGCAGCTCCTGACGGGCGGCATCGTTGTTCACGGCCTCGGCGCGGTTGAACACGATCAGCTCACTGCGGGCGATCTTGTCCAGCAGCAGAGAGCGCATGGAGTTGTCGCGGGCATAGGTCAGGGCCGTGGTGCCGTCGGCCGTGGCAATACACTGGTAGACGATCCAGTTTTCGGGCAGGTTGTTGGCCAGATCCTGCAGCAGCCACATGCCGTTGTACTCAATGACCACACGGCCTGCACCGGATTCTTTTTCGAGCCTGGCCAGATTCTGGGGGTTCAGCTCCGCCTTATCCTCGAGGACCTTCAGGGTCACGCCGGGGAAGGCGAACTTCTTCTCGTTATATTCTTCTTCGCCCTCTTCGCAGACCAGCAGCAGGGTCTTGTCGCCGGAGTCGAAATTGGGGTCTTCAAAGGTCTCCTGAATGAACTTGGTCTTGCCGCTTTCGAGGAAGCCCACAAACAGGTAAACCGGGATCTCGTTTGCCATAATCGGTTTTTCTCCTTACACAACTTGCAGCTCAGCAGCCAAACAGTGCGGCAATGGCCTTTTCGTCCAGCTTGGAGCCGATGACGACCAGCTTGCCGCCCACGTCGGCACCGCGCTGACGCACTTCCCACTCGCCGGGGACGTAATCGAACTCCAGCCAGCCGTCGGCACCGCCGTCCACGATGCCCTTGGAGCGCAGGATCATGCCGTACTTGCCGCCGTCCAGCTCGGTCAGTGCATGCTCGATGTCTGCCTTGCTGAACTTCTTGGCCGTCTCGACACCCCAGCTGGTGAACACCTCGTCGGCATCGTGGTCGTGGTGATGGTGGTGGTGATGGCCGCAGCAGCAGTGGCCGTCCTCATCGTGGTGATGATGCTCATGCTCGTCATGGTCATCGTCATCCTCATGGTCGTGATCGTGGTGGTGGCAGCAGTGGTCCTCGTGGCCATCCTCTTCGTGATCGTGGTGATGGTGATGCTCGTGCTCGTCCTCATCATCGTCGTCATCGTCATCGTGATCATGGTGGTGATGGCCGCAGCTGCACACACCGTTCTCATCGTAATGATGGTGATGATGCTCGTGCTCTTCTTCCTCGTCCTCCTCGGCATGCTTCTCATTGGCCTTGGCAGCCATGGCGATCAGCTCTGCCTTGAAATCGTCCTTGGAGGACATGGCCTTCAGGATCTGCTCGCCGGTCAGGGAATCCCATGCGGTGGTCACGATGGTAGCGGTGGGGTTCTTCTCGCGCAGCATGGCGACCGCAGCAGCGATCTTCTCCTCGCTGGCGGTCTGGGTGCGGCTCAGGATGATGCAGCTTGCGTGGCTGATCTGATCATCATAGAACTCACCGAAGTTCTTCATATACATTTTGACCTTGTTGACATCGGCCACGGTGACAAAGCTGTTCAGCTTCACATCCAGATGCTCAGCCACACCCTCCACAGCGCGGGTAACATCGCTCAGCTTGCCCACACCGGAGGGCTCAATGACGATGCGGTCGGGATGGTACTGCTCCACCACCTGCTGCAGAGCGGCACGGAAATCGCCCACCAGAGAGCAGCAGATGCAGCCTGCGTTCAGCTCGTTGATCTGGATGCCGGACTCCTTCAGGAAGCCGCCGTCGATGCCGATCTCACCAAACTCGTTCTCGATCAGGACCACCTTCTGGCCCGCAAAGGATTCCTTGATGAGCTTCTTGATCAGAGTCGTCTTGCCGGCACCAAGGAAGCCGGAGAAAATATCGATATTCGTCATAATGCTGTATGCCTCTTTCTTTTTCCAAAAGCCCGCAAGGGCCGTTCAGCAATCAGAGCCGCAGAGTGCTGGCTCAAAAATCTTACACTCCTATTATAACAAGGCTGTCAATGGGAAACCGCCTTTTTTGATGAGAAAATTGTAACTTTTTTTGCAGTTTGGCTGCGTTTTCAGAAAACGCTGCCTCCCGGACACAAAAAAGCCCCCGGAACGGGGCAGAAAGCCCGCACCCGGCAGCCGTTTCAGCTGCCCGGGCACGGGCTTTCTGTGCAAAAGGTTTGGAATAGATGAGGTACTCCAACTCCGACCTCTGCGCCATGGTAACGTCCACCCCATCCTCGACCCCGGTACAGTCGATAGAGATTTTTCTCCCATCCCGGAGCAGCAACTCCACGCAGCCGGTGTCCATGTTAAATTTGCAGACTCTTCCATCGTACTTCATGTTTGTGTCCCTTCTGTCTTACGGCACTCTTACAGGGGGGTCTGTCGTGCTTTTTTGTGATAAGGTCTAGGACGTTTTTCGATGGAAGCAAGGGATTCATTCTGTTTTCCGAAGAATACAAAAAATCCGAACCCTTCTCCTATCGGAAAAAAAGTTCGGATTTTGTTGATGTGGTGCACCTCCAGGGACTCGAACCCTGGGCCCACTGATTAAGAGAAATCAACGTGCAACAATCGTCAATTTTCAAAATTGCGTCAATTCGTTATTTTTATCGTTTTATCGTAAATTTGTGTTTTGCATCTGCTGCATTCTTTGCACCTGTTATCCCCTCTTGCATCCGTTATCCAGCCGTTCCGGTGTGCAAAAAGTGTGCAAAAATGTGCAGAGCTAAAATCAGCCCCTTAAAACAGGTATCGGATTTTTATGCAAAGCCGGAAAAACGGCCGGGTTCGAACCCAAAACAGCAGCTGAAATCTTGCCTGTTCAGACCAAGCATCAAATGTACATCCACAACTATGATTCATGGCAGGGATTTGGACAATCGAACAGACATCACCTTAATA
>ERZ837590.1627-NODE-1627-length-10797-cov-82.171942_pt1 | contig 10797 bp, 17 predicted proteins | sample MGYA00519573_ERZ837590 | MGnify/ENA primary metagenome ERZ837590 (study PRJEB31850, sample SAMEA3708820) | human gut metagenome | biome: human gut; feature: human-associated habitat; material: faeces | place: China | collected 2014 ... | reverse complement strand
ACTTCAAAAGCATAAAAAAGCTGCAAACCATTTCAATAGTTAAAGCAGCTTTTTTCTTTTACAATAAAATCCTTAAAATAAGGAAATGATAAGTGAAAGCAAGGTCAAAATTGCGGGTCCGCCTTGCGTTAAAATAATTTTCTTATTGGCAGTTATAGCACCATAAATAGCAGCAAAGAAAACATTGAGTACAAAAACAGTTACAAGTAACTGACTATTTGTAAAAATCCCATATAAGAGGAATATAGCAATCAAACCATTGTAAATCCCTTGATTTTTAAATAAGTTTGTAATAGAATCACGTTGAAGTTCTTCTTTGCTCATATTGAAAACACGACTAGTCGTGTCTGAATGTGTCGCAAAAGTTTCCAAATACATGATATAGAGATGCTCCAAAGCAACAATCCCAGCTAAAATTAGTGTAATAATAGACATAGTAGCCTCCTTCTTAAATAACTTTGACAGTATATCAAAAGTGAACCTTTAAAACAACATGCATGCTTCATACAATTTGAAATATGGTAAAATAAAGAATGAAAGAGAGGTTCTTATGACAAAGACAGAAGTAATCCAACGTCTCCAAAAAGATCTGGGAATTCCTAGATTTCAGGCTTATATAGAGGATAAAGATTACTCCGAAGAGGAGTACGACCAACTAAAAAAAGATTTTGAAGCCTATTTCACCAACTACGTTTCAAATGTTTCAGCAGATTTTGAAGGCGGATTGGATAATAAATAATTTATACCTCAAAATCATCTATTATCATATTACGCCCCCTAGTCACTTGTATTAGACTAGGGACTTTTTTTATTAGAAAACAAACTTGTAACTAAACAAATAACTGAACAAACTCAAAAATCAATGATTTAAGATAAACAAAAAAGCCCATAACAACGGGCTTTTTGCAAAATGAATTTTAAAATTAAAGCATTTTGTTGTAGAGCTAAGCTAGTTTTTTCTTAGCTATCTATTCAACCTAAAAAGCTATTAAAATCTGCTATTATATAGAAGAAAGTTGTTATAGATTGCTTTACATTTTTCCTAAAAGTTAGCAAATAGGTAAGTAAAAATAGCTTAATTTACGAGTTTAGCAGGCAAGAAACTAGCACCAGTAAGGTGCTTTTTGATTTCGCTTCATTATTCTACATTTACTTAGTATTTAAAACTCTGACTATATCAAAAAAGTACCTAATATAGGTACTTTCAGAATGTTAACTTTTCATTACTTACTCTAGTTGGCGAAAAGTCTCTTACTCTTGTTCTTGCTCCTGATGTTGTTTATCATCATTACGTTTACCTACTATAAACACAGTAATAAACGTCCCATAATATAGTAGTGTTTTATACCAACATTTTCCAACATTTAGGGCGTTAAGAACGTTCCCCGCTCCATGTAAAGAGTAACTCGAAAACTTGAGAACGTACACAAATTTCGAAACGTTATGAAAACTCAAGATCATATCATAGTTTAATTCCACTTAACCATAAGTCTTCACCATTGCGCCAATATTGATAATACTTAGCTCTATGCTTGTAATAAGTTTTCCAGTGCATTCCTTTTGGCTTATCGGGAAAATCGGGTGTTATGTAGTCCTTTGCCTCATATTCAGGCACTATCTTTTGAGCTTCCTTAACTGCCTGCTCCCAGTAATAAACACAGTCGGTCTTACTTCGGTTTAATGTTCTATTATAAAACCCTAGACACTTACGACATGACAAGGCCTCATGATGCCAATATAAGCTCGTTCTAGCCTCTCCACAGTTAGGGCAATATAAATAATAGCGATAGCCTCCATAGTTTAATGACTGCCGTTTTAAGGGCGTTTCTTGCCCGTTATAAACTATAGTCAACTTATCCAAGTCTAGCCATACCCTAGCTTTGCCGTGTGCTATCTTCGCCTTGGTTAGGTTGCTAGCTTTGAGAACATCTATAAACGCTTTTAATTCAATTTCTATCACTTTGACACCTTGCCCTATATTAGGGCGACCCAACTATTCAAGCAAATCAAGCAATTCACCGTTTCGATAATTTTCAGCAAAAGCTAGACAAGCAAGGTTAACTAGATCTTGGAATCTTGTTCTAGCGTAACCCAACTCTTGACCAATAGCCCAGTTTGGTGCTGGTGGGTGTTGTAAGAAACGACGGTAGATAATAATCCTGTAGCGTTCATCAACAATGTTTCTGTGTGCTTCCTCTATAGCTTCCAGCTCGTTCATGGCATCTATTCGTCTTACTGCCAGTGTTTCAACAATGTTGCTACGGTGATTGCTCTTAGAACGTGGCTCAAAGGTGAATTCCTGTGTGATTTTCTGCTCAGCGCTATCGTGTGCAATCTCTCGCCAACGTGGGTATTCTCGAAGTTTCTTTTTAGCGTTCTTGATTGTCTCTTTTTCGTTGATTTCCATTAGTTCTATGATACTCACCTTATTTCATACTTTAACACTTTTTAGGCGTTAAATAATAGATTTGTCAATAGATCCGCTACTTGCGGTTAATGGCTTATTTTTGTAGTGGCGTAGGCTATCTTGAATGCTATTCACCCACGGGCGGGCTGGGTCATGCCAATTGTCGTTACTTCCAAAGACTACGCTATTTACTCTCAATAGACTTTCCAAAGGGTGAATAATTTTTTCTCCAACTTGTGAACCAGCGTTTAGGATATCTAAGGCTCTAGGGTTGTAGTTGAGTTGCTTTGCAATCTCTTTCTTACTTGCGCCTTGCTTCATCATTAATTCAATATAGGAATAATCGGACGGGGTTAAATCGCTGACTTTGCTTGCTGAAATTTCTGACCAAGCACGGGTGGCAATTTTATTCTGCAATTCAACCTCTTTCCTTTTGGACTCTTGCTGTTTTTTAATTAACTCACGGATTTCCTCTTGTGTGGCTTTTCGCTCATCGTTAAAAATGGTACGTTTAGCATCTTCAGTATAGCGATCGTCTGACTCGATATCTCGCCCACGGGAATTAAAACTGTCTGCAATACGGCTAGCCTCAGCTCCTATATTAGCCCAATCTTCACCCAGCTTTTTCAGCTCTTTGCTCTCTGCATAACTGGCAAACTTACCTAGTATGATCCCACGCAATTCTGGCAGTGTCTCTTCACCAGTTAATTGAATTGACTGGGCGTTAGGGATTTTAGTGTCCTCGTTATCAATTTCTTTTTCCAGTAGTTCAGCGGTTGCTTTAGTTGTTTCAATTAGTTCATTTTCATCTTTAAACATTGTTTTGTTTCCTCCTGTTGTTAAATACTTTATTAGTGGTTCGTTCCCTTGTTGTTCCTCTTTGTTCCATTGGTGGGAACATATACGAGACCAGTAGTAGCAAGGGTTTGAGAAGTTTGTTGCCTTGTTACCTTCTTTTATCTATTCTCTTATATATATAACTATCATCATCATATATCTATCTATATTATAAACCTTATAAATAGGGTAACAAAGTAACAGAATAGGTCTAACCCCTTATACATCAAGCGTTTAAGGGAGTTCCATTGTTGTGAAAACTATAGAATAACAAGGGAACGAGGTAACATTATTCCTCTTTTACTATTGAGTGTTGTGGCTTATTTAGCTTTTTTGTATCAAATCCGTTAGGGTCTAAAGTTTTGATATCACTCGCTTTTGCCCTTGCCTTTTTAACAACATAGTTGTGTGGTGTTAAGTTTCGTAGGTTTCTAGCGATTTCTGTCCCTGCACCGTATAAATTCGGCTTTTGTATTCCCATATCTTCGGCGTATTCTCTTAGGTGTTTCACGGCTAGAAAGACTGGTACAATTTCTAATTCGTGCCAACCTTTAGGAATATATTCGCTTTTAATAAAACCAAGCAAATAATCATTATCTTCTTGATACTGTCCTAACAAGTCTTTGACTACTTTAGGCTCAATAAAATGAGTGAATGGCTCTTGATTGACGGCTTTGTATAAAACGTATTCCAAGACGGCTTTATCTGCTAGGAACTCATTCTTAATCCAAGGCTTTTCGGTTTGATCGTTGAAGTCTGCATTAAACGGCACAATCATAATACGACGATACCAGCCGTTAGTTTTGTTACCGCCATTAGGGATATAGTTCCCCGAAAAGATGTTAAAGAGCTTAAAGGTTGCCTCAAAGGCTGGTCTTCCTTTCGGGTTAACCAGTACGGTGTCACCGCTGGTAATACTCATTAGGTCAGACGGATTTTTCAAGTATTCATTAGGTGCTTCATCTCCAATGTTACACACCTTACCTACAAGCGTTTCTAAGTTATGCTTGTCACTAAATTGTGCAGGTTTCAAAGCTGACACGTTACTTTCACCGATTAGATTGATAAGCAAGCGCTGAAATGTTCCTTTACCATTGTTACCGTCACCATATAAAATAGCGAACTTGTTACGAGTATAGTTTGGGTTGATAGCCTCGAGGATAATTTGCCAAAAGAGGGTTATTAGCTCACTATCGCCACAAGCAATAGAACTTAACCAATCATCAAACGTCTTACCCTCTCTATCCTTAGGGGTAAACTTAGGCGGATTGTAAGCAGTGGCTATCTTGCCGGTAATAATATACTTAGGGTCAAATGGTCGTAGTTGTTTGTTTTTCAAGTCTAAGATACCATTCTGTACTGGTACTAAGTTAGCACTTTCTAGCGGTTTTCTTATCTTCGCCATGGTTCGCACCATTGTCTGAATTTGTCCCCAGTCCTTTGGCTTAATTCGTGAGTCGAAAGCCTTACAGAAGCCGTTGAATGTGTCCCTACTTGATGTATAAATGCCGTTATCAAGATCATAGATATAGAGCAAACTATTATCTGAAGTGTTCCCTTTTGTTATAAAAGTAAAGGTCACAAGTTTACTCAATTCTTTAGCTACGGTAAAGATACTAGGAAGCGGGATGACTGTTTTCTCATTCTTTTTTCCCTCGTTAACTAAGTATTCATTTTCCTTGCGCCATAGCTCACCAGCTTGATAGATACGGTCTAGTAATTCTTTCATAGACTTAGGTGGCTCAATAACCTTGGTTTCGTTAAGTTGCTCTTGCAATTCGTCAATATTAATTTCCATTGACACCTCTCTTTCTTATTTCTGATCTAACAATACTTTCAAAAGTCCTTGCTAGTTCCTCGACTGGTAAAGGGTTATCTGTAACGCTATTCGCTATGGTTGTTAGCTCATAGGCAGTGGCTACGTCAGCATCAACCCACTTTGATAGTAATAATCCTACAAACCTAGTTACCGCAACATTACGCCCACCCTCGTCACCAAAGCCATGAAATAGGGTATCAATCACGCGCATGGTAATTGTTTTATTACCGCTTTGGCGTGGGGTGTGATAGTGTGGTTTCTGACTAGCCGTAACTGTTTTTGCTACGGGATAGTCATGCCCTCTATTTACTATCTTTTCATAGTCTGCAGGGTCTCCAGTGGTTACTGGTAAGCCTTGTAACTGCGACCATGTTAGGCTTGTACTGTCGAATGGTAGCCCGATTTTGCCTGCTATCTCTTGGACAGTCTGCCTATAGGTCTGCTCATTCATTGCGTCGCTAGGCTTAACAACAAGCCTATAACGTGGCTTATTAGCCGTGTGCTTAATAGTTGGGTAAATAATATATGAATAACCATGTAAGGCGTTATCGACAACGCTAGGAAAGTCTATATTAGCCTCTAGCTCGTCATAGTCCAAGAAAATCAAGTCACGGTAAATTAAACTAGCATTATTCCGCTTGTAGTTGCCGTTCTCGTCTTGTTTCACCTTGCCAGTAATACAGTAAGGGGCTGAATTGCGCTTAAAATCGTCTATATTTGCACCTTGTGGCACTTTCCTAGGTCTAAAAGTTGCGATAAAGTCAAAGGGTGCTTGTTTATCGAATAAATGCAAGTCATTTCCAAAGCCTACACTTTCATAAATAGGCATTAAATCATCTCCTTTTTAGTTATACACGCCTAGAAAAGCTAGAATATCACTGACACGATAATAAACCTTGCGCGTGTCCTCTACCGGTGGCTGATAGCGTTTAAGTCCTGCCTCTTCCCAGCGTCTTAGTGTATTATATTTAAGTCCTAACTCGTCCATAGCTTGCTGGGCGGTGATTAACCCTAACTGGTGTTTATCGAGCTTAGAATAGCCCTCTAGGGCTTTATCTAGTACCGATATAACCCCTTGGGCAAGCTCTTTTTGGTATTCTTCACTTAGAACTTGCATATTAGCCCCTTTCTAGCATTTTCTCGTAGTTAGTCACGTCTTCGATAGACTTTAAAACGTCTAATCTTTTCTGTTCATTCTTGACTTGGTTTTCAAGAGATCTAAGTCCCTCTAATAGTTCCTCTCTGGTTTCTGCGATATAGTAACCGCTACGGATACCAACCCTAACACCAATGATAGGAACACCATAGCGAATAACTAGGTTACTGATTGCACTAGATACTAGACGGGAGTTGTAACCCGTGATAGTGGCTATCTCTCCACCAGTCGTAGCGTTAGCACGTCCTTTCTTTAGGATTGCTAAAACTGCCATTTCTGCCTCTTGTAATCTATTTCTTTTCATTCGCACCTCTTTCTAGTTGTATTGTTTTCTCTGCTATATAAGCTAAGTTCTCTATAGATTGTTGTTGTGTTTTAATGATATCCAGTAGTTGCTTAATGATCTCGACAATTTTCGGAACAACGTCCGTATCCGTATCTTCCGTATCCGTAATTGTAACTAGAGTTGCGCTTAGTGTTTCTAGCTCTTTATTCCGTCCAAAAAGGTCAATAATTTCTGTCATGATATTCCTCTTTCTATCTGTCTTGATGCACATTTAGGCTTCCTCGACATAACTCTTTGAATGGTTCTCATATCTATCGCAAATACGGTTAAGCACTTTTGCAAGGCTTTTATCTGCTACATACTTGACAAACAGTGTATAAACGCCGTTAGACTCATTTTTGACTAGTGTTGTCTCTGCAGTCGGTTGCTCGAATGTTCCAATCATGTAACCTAGAATAGCAGTAGTTGCTAATTTAGCATGATCCATAGTTTCAAACTCATGTTTGAAAGTGAATGATTTAGCATTGTCGCTGAAAATTTTGAATTTCATGGTTATTCTCCTTAGTTGTAATAATTGCCTTGAGCTTGAATATAAGCCCCATAGTGTGTACTTTCTTTGTGTGTAGTGTTATCTGTCACGGTATCAGTTTTAGGCTCTATATCAAGCTGAAAATAGCTTTTCTTGAGCCATAAAGCAGCAAGAGCTAGCGTTAAAATGATGACTAAGATAATAAACTGGGTAGCAGATAAATTTAATTCTGTGGCCATGGTTTTACTCTCCTTTTTCCTCTGCCTCGTATGCTCGCAATTCCTCTGGGTTGTCACACTCGAGCAGATAAAAGGCGATTCTGTCTAGTTCCTTAGAATAAATTTCTACCACTTCAAAAACTGTTTCCAGAAAGTTATCTATTTCAAGGCGTAGTAGCCCATTATCTGCCCCAGCGTGTTTAGCTAACATAAGAGTATTAGAGTGGTGGCGTAGTGCTTGCAAACCAGTTCTAACGTCCGTCAATTTAAAACCTAGACTGTTACTTTGTGCGACAGTGATTGTATTTTCTGTTTTCTTTGTCATGTTATTACCTCAATTCATTTTTTACTGGTTATAGATTTTTTCTGTGATGCTTTATCCATTTTTAAGAGGTGGCCTCTAAGTAGGGGTACACGATACCAGCAATTCATGGTATAATTGAGGTATCTATAATTATCAAAACTAAAAACCTTATTACGGCTTGCCTGCTGTAATTTCTTTTTAGTTATTGTTGCTAAAAGCCTCGTTAGTTTGCTCGCTCTCGTAGGCTTTTTTTGTTGCTCTTAATAATCTTCTGCTAGCCATTCCATGACTTTTCGATAAACCGTAGGGCGTACCTCTGCACTTTTTCGGATCTTTCGATATGTAAACTGAGATATCCCAATATTTTCGCTTGCTTGCTTCGATGTTAAATTTTCATCCGCTTGCTTTCTCCGAATCGCTTTCGCTTGGTTGCTCGTAATCAACAATTATTCTCACCTCCTGCGCCACAAACTGGCGTTTTGTAACTATATGATATTCCATTTTTTGGCGCACGTCAACTAAAAAACATTAAAAAAAGACAAAAAGCTCCATTTTTTGACGTTTTATGTTAAAATATTTTTATGAAAGGTAAGTTATGAATAGAATAAAAGAGCTAAGAAAAAGTAAAAACGGGGGAATGACTCAACAAGAGTTAGCTGAGGCAGTGAACATTCCTAAACGTACAATACAACGCCTTGAAAATAGTGAAAGCCAAATCAAACTAGAAAAAGCCCAACAATTAGCAGACTTCTTCGGAGTTGGTGTTGGTTATTTGCTCGGTTACATTGATGAAGAACAAGAAAAACGAATAACTAAAGCAAAAAAAGCTGTTATCAAAGAAATTCAAGATCTTTCCGCTTATGCCAAAGACAATGATATTACAAAGCAAATTGATAGCATTATCCAAAACGAGGGTTTAGGGAAGTTTCATGATAACTTAAAAGCTGTATTTCTTCAGATTGAAAGCAAAGAGGAATATTCTGACGCTGAAAAAGAAGCTCTAGACCGGCTAGACCATGAAATTTTGGCGTTTATTGATATGCTGTTTGAGAAACGTTTGCTTATCCAAAAACTAAAACGAGACTAATTTGGGTTATCTTTCTCTTACTTCACTCGAACTTCATTCTTTATCAGCTCATTATTTAATTGTTCGTTTTGCGAACAAACGAAGTTGTAATGATTGATATATCACTATCTCTTAAACATATAAACCACTCTAAAAACTTTATTACGGCTTGCCTGCTGATGTTTAGAAAGGTTTATCATGAAAATTAACGAGATAAAGAAAAAAGACGGGTCAACCGTCTATCGTGCTAATATATATCTTGGTGTTGATGTAATCACTGGTAAGAAAGTTACAACTAAAGTAACCGCTAGGACAAAGAAAGAACTCAAGACCAAAGCCCAACAAGCGCAATTTGATTTTAAAGCTAATGGATCAACACGCTTTAAGGCTAGCACTATCACAACATATAAAGAACTAGCTCTTTTATGGTGGGATAGCTATAAAGATACCGTAAAACCTAACACCCAAGATAATGTTCATAAGATTTTAAATAACCATATCTTACCCTTGTTTGGCAACTTTAAACTAGATAAGCTAACAACTCCACTAATACAGTCGATTATCAATAAGATTGCTAATAAGACCAACAAAGGAGAAACGGGGGCTTATCTCTATTATGACAAGATACACGCGCTTAACAAGCGTATTTTACAGTATGGCGTAGTCATGCAAGCTATACCGTTTAACCCTGCGCGTGAGGTTATTCTCCCTAGAAATATCCAAAAAGCAAAGCGACAAAAGGTTAAGCACTTTAACAACGAGGAACTAAGGCAATTCATTGATTACTTAGATAGCCTAGACAGTAATAGATACCGTTATTACTATGAAACCGTGCTATATAAGTTCTTACTTGCCACTGGTTGCCGTATTAACGAGGCTTTGGCTCTCTCATGGTCTGATATTGACCTTGATAATTCTGTTGTCCATATAACCAAGACTTTAAACTATAAACAAGAGGTAAACAGTCCTAAGTCAAAAGCTAGTTACCGAGATATCGATATAGATCAGCAAACCGCAACCATGCTTAAAAAATACCAACGTAAACAAACCCAAGAGGCTTGGAAACTAGGCAGGACTGAAACGGTGGTATTCTCGGACTTTGTACACGAATACCCTAATAACCGTACCTTACAAACTCGATTAAGAACACACTTTAAACGTGCTGGGGTAAATAACATAGGTTTCCACGGTTTCCGACATACTCATGCTAGTTTGCTCCTTAATTCGGGTATTCCTTATAAGGAGTTGCAACACCGCCTAGGACATTCTACTCTTTCAATGACTATGGACACATACAGTCACCTATCCAAAGAGAACGCAAAAAAAGCCGTCTCATTCTATGAAATGGCTCTAAAATCTATATAAAAGTAAGCAAAAAGGTAAGCAAATTGCTGAAACAGTATTTTAAAACAAAGAAAAAGCCCATAACAACGGGCTTTTTGCAAAATGAATTTTAAAATTAAAGCATTTTGTTGTAGAATTCAACGACAAGTGCTTCGTTGATTTCTGGGTTGATTTCATCACGTTCTGGAAGACGTGTCAATGAACCTTCAAGTTTTTCAGCATCGAATGATACAAATGCTGGACGTCCGATAGTAGCTTCTACTGCTTCAAGGATAGCAGGAACTTTAGCTGATTTTTCACGAACTGAGATTACTTGACCAACTTCAACGCGGTATGATGGGATATCAACACGTTTACCGTCAACAAGGATGTGACCGTGGTTTACGAATTGACGTGCTTGACGACGAGTAGTTGCAAGACCGAGACGGTAAACAACGTTGTCAAGACGACGTTCCAAAAGAACCATAAAGTTGAAACCAAGTGTTCCACCTTTAACTTTAGTAGCTTGTACGAACAAGTTACGGAATTGTTTTTCACCCAAACCGTATGAGAAACGAAGTTTTTGTTTCTCAGCCAATTGCAAACCGTACTCTGAAAGTTTTGAACGGTTGTTTGGACCGTGTTGACCTGGTACGTAGTTACGACGTGCCAATTCTTTACCTGTGCCTGTAAGTGAGAAACCAAGGCGACGTGATTGTTTCCATGATGGACCTGTATAACGTGACATTAATAATGTCCTCCTATAAAAAATATTTTTAGGAAATAACGTTTTAGATAAACCTGATTCGTTCAGAAAGACTTCGCCCAAACAGCAAAGGTTACTTTTCTAGC
>ERZ837590.1618-NODE-1618-length-10892-cov-5.594445_pt1 | contig 10892 bp, 7 predicted proteins | sample MGYA00519573_ERZ837590 | MGnify/ENA primary metagenome ERZ837590 (study PRJEB31850, sample SAMEA3708820) | human gut metagenome | biome: human gut; feature: human-associated habitat; material: faeces | place: China | collected 2014 ... | reverse complement strand
GAGGCCGTCATCGCCACGCTCGCGTCGTAGCGGCCAGGGGTAGCTAATTTGGGACGGGGGCTTTTTAGCTACCCAACTTTTTGTCACATTCCCATACCCGCAGGTAGATTGACGAACATGTGTTTGGTTATTATAATTTCTACTTGAATAGACTCCTCGTCTCGTGGTATAAAATGGTTGCGTTCCTTTATGGAGGGCAGTCAAGGGCCGGGGGATCCCCCCGGCATTTTTGTTTTTAGGGAGACTGCATCATGAGGGAGCTTTCCGTCTTCGTCGACGAATCCGGCAACTACGGAGGACAAAGCGCTAAGTACTATCTCGTTACGCTTGTTTTCCATGACCAGTCAGCGTCAGTTGCTGAGATTATTTATCGCTACGAACACGCGCTTAGATCGCGCGGGCTTCCCGATATCCCCCTGCACATGAATCCCCTTATGCATGGCAATGAATCCTACAGGGGCATGGACACCCACTTGCGGAATCGCCTTTTGTCGAGTTTTGCAACATTTGCCAACAAATGCCCCGTCACATACATGACGTTCAGCTACCAAAGAAACAAATTCAAAAGCGATGCGGCTATGTTCGCAAGAATGCGTCGTGACTTGATCCTCTTTTTGTTCGACAGACTTCAGCGTTTCCAAAGCTATGACGCTGTCAAAATCTATTACGACGACGGGCAAAACGAGGTAACGGCCATCCTTCACGCTGCATTCGAATACGTTCTCGGAAGGCAGGCGGTCATTTATAAAGAATGTGACCCGAAGCACTTTAGGCTTCAGCAAATTGCTGACTACATCTGCGAAATCGAACTGGCGCAAATTAAATATGGACGCTCCGAGCAAACAAATACCGAGCAGATCTTCTTTGGAAACTATCGTGATTTCAAGAAAAATCATCTTAGAAAGATTCGCGCTAAACGTCTCTTGTAGACCCGGCACGTGGCTTCTGTTATAAAGATATCGGTACCCTCCAAGAGAGGGGCCTCCAAGAGCCGGGGTTTTACCCCCGGCATTTTTTATGCGTAACGTCGCCGCAACTCCTACTTAGCCTCTAGGAAGATACGGCTAGCTAAAAAGCCCTATCCCAAATTAACTACATTTGAGTATTGGTCGTCCCGACTGGGGTCTCGTTGCGAGCAATTTGCGTCGCGCAAAACTAAGTGAGTAGGCTTTTGCCGAATCGCCAACCACATCGCCAAAGCACAGGTCTGTGATCTGCGATTTTGTTGAAGAAAATTCGTCGGGTGCTCAGCATTTCCAAAAAAGTCTACTCACTTAACCAGCGGGCGGTCAAAATGGATGCGTCGCGACGTCGTTGGGCTCCGTTGCGACGGTTTATCGTGCATTTTCGCGCGGCCGCGGGCACAGACGCCCCCGTCCCCCATGTGACAAAGGGACAGTCCCTTTGTCACATTCTCAGTCATCGTCGACGGCAAAGTCGCGGAGGTCGAGGCCTTCGCGTTCGGCTCGGGCTAGGAGCTCTTGAGGTGACTCGTCCTCGATATCCACCACGTCGAGCATGGCGGCCGGAAAGCCCACGCCGGCTGCACTCCCCGCACGGTCGAGCAAACTCTCGCGCAGCTGGTCAACATCAACATCGATCTTCATGGTGAAACTCCCTACCGGATCTGGCCCCTACTCAGCAGCGCCGAGCACATTCACGACTGCAACGAAAGCCGCAGCCTGCTTGTCATCCATCTGTGTGGCCAAACGCCCCACGGGCTCGTCGTAAGCAAACTGCACCTTATCGATAAAGCAATCCCAAGCACGCTCGTCCACACGCACGGCGGCCTCGCAGTACTGGCTGAGCTTTTTGAGTCCATGCCAAAACGCATTCACATGGCGCGCAGGATCCTCATCCAGCACCCCATCGTAGCGCCGTCCGTTAAACTCACGCATGCGCGCCACGGCAACCTCGAGCGAGTCGCCGCCGTCGGCCGAAGCCTCGTCCACAAGCTCGGGAATCGCAACCTCGCGCCGGACATTGTGCCTGGTAGCACCGTCGTACTCGCCCACCAACACGTCTTCGTCAAACCGATCATCGTAGTCGAAATAACTGCTACCCCGGCAAATCCCATGCAGCGAACCGGTGCCAAAGGCACGGAACAACCCGCCATCGGCAACAACGCACCTATAAGTCTCAAACGACTTCTTAACCTGAGAGAGCAACTCGGAAAGCTCTCCGGCATCGCACCCCGTCTCGCACGCGACGCAAGCAGACTTCGGCAACGATACCGGCTCCACCGTGCTCCCTGCAACGCGGGCAGCGCGCTCGGCCCGATACGCTTGAGCTGCCAAGCGCGATCGCTGCGCAGCGCCACGCACATTCGCAAGCTCGCGCTCCAGCGCCACATCGCCAGTGACATCGCCAGCCACATCGTTCGCAAACCTGTCAGCACCCTGCGGGCCGGTCGCACTCAGCTCGGACTCAAACGTCGCCGTGATCATGCCGGCAAGGTCCGTTGCGTCGGCGGCACAACGCAGCTGCTCCAACTGCGTGCACAGCAGATCGGCATCCAGGGGCACCGCATCCACAACGCACACGTCACTCAGACGCACCGCGCCCTGCAGCACCAAAGCCCCCGCAGCATCGTACGCCGCACGAACCCTGTCCGCCGTATTGGCACGCAGCTTTACCTCGATAAACGCAAGCGTCTGCTCCAAGCGGGCCAACAGCTCGGCCTTGTCCTCCATACGCAAAAAGGCAGCGTAGCGCCGCTCCATCTGCAACGGGCCCACAACGCCCATCTGCTTGCGAGCCCGCGCAAGCGACTCGGCTTCAACGCGGCGCACATACCCGTCAACGGCCTGCACGGCAGACTCACGCGCAGCACGCTCGGCAGACTCGACGCCCTCGATCACGGCCAGCAGCTCGCGGGAGCGCGCCTTGCGCACCAACTCCCCGCGGTCGTACTGCTCAAGCGCCGCCTGACGCTTGGCTACCGACTCAAAGCCAAACAGCTCGTCGAGCAGCTCGCCAACAGAACGTTCTTCCGCCATGGCAAGGCCTCCTCACGCGCAGCGCGCCACCATGCTCGCGGGCTCATGTGCGCATCAAACGCCTCGCGCACGCAAGCCCGCACGCTCGCATCCCTATAGATCCAACGCCTTCTTCGCGGCATCGACCGGGTCGCCATCCATGTAGAACACCGGGCTCAACCCCGAGATAATCTCGGAGGAAACGCTCTGCAGGCCCGCGATGGCGCTCAGCGGCAATATCACGCGCTTGGCGCCGGCGTTTTTGGCCACGCGCATGATGTCCTCGAGCCCGCGGATCTCATCCATAGATCCCGACATGCGCAAGATTCCCGGAACCGCCAGCGCGGACATCACCGGGCGGTTGCACGCCGCGGAGCACAGGCCCACAAACTCGGCAAGCGAGACTTCTTCGGACAGACCCTTGCTCTGCAGGTCGTTATAGAACAGCAGGTAGTCCTTTGAACCAATGTGCATGCCCGGCGCCACACGGTTCGCCAGGTTCACAAAGTTGTCGAACGCGGCCTCCAGCGTATCGCGCACCGGCTTGTTAAAGGCAACGCCCTCGTGCTTAAACTTGCACTCGCCGGCGACAGCCTTGTTCTCCAGCTTGTACACGGCAACCTCGCCGCCCTGCGACCTACCCACGCCAAACACGTGACCGGACAGCAGCGGCCCGTCGGGAATCAACGTATCCTCGGACTGCTCCGGCACGCGCACCACGTGCACGTCCTGCGGATTGTCGGCATCCATATAACCCAGGTTGACGTCGATAAACTCGACGCCCGCCATAATCTTGAGCTGCTCCTTTACGCGGCGACGGCCCTCGATGGCGTAGTCCAGCAGCCAATGAACGTCATCCTTGTCCATAGCCTCGTCAGGGAACAGCAGCTTGGCCAGGCCGCTAAAGGACTTGCGCACGGCGATCTCGTCACGTTTGTTAAAGTCGCTGTTAAAGCGGAAGTAGCGGTCGATATGATGCGTAAAGTCCTTGCGGCGCATCTCCTTGCAAAACTCCGACAGGCAGTCGGTGATTAAGCCGTAATGCCCGGTCAGCAGGCTCGAGCGCATCTTAGGAATCTCCCAGCCCGGCAGGTAATAGTGGATGCGGTCGAAAAAGGCCGAATCGTTGTTAAACTCCGGCGGGAACGGATCAAACAGGTGCGTGGTCTTAAGGACGTTTTGCACGGTGTCGTTGATGTTGCCCTCAAAGACCATAGAGGCATCGGCGTTAATCTGGTCGCGGCCGCGCGCGTAGCTGCCGCTCGCCATGTAATCCTTCATGATCTGCACGGCGTTGGTGTCCTTAAAGCGCATGCCGGCGACCTCGTCGAACGTCACGCAATCCCAATGGCCCACCAAGCCCACGCGATCGGCGCGCATGGAGTTCATACGGCCGAACAGGTTGGCCGTGGTGGTCTGCCCGCCCGAGAGCAAAATGGCGTAGGGCGAAACCTCTTTGTAGATGTGGCTCTTGCCGGTGCCACGGGGACCAAGCTCGCACAGATTGTAGTTGCGCTCGATGAGCGGCACCATACGCTCGATAAAGTGCAGGCGCTCCTTCTCCGAAAGCTCGCTGGGCTCATAGCCGGCAGAGCGCAGCAGCATGTTGAGCCACTCGTCGCGCGAGAAATACTGACGCTCCTCGATCATGGCGTCCAGGTCCAGGTTGGGCATCTGGATGGGCGTGAGCGACGCCACACTAAACGGAGAGTCCTCGGGCCCGCGCTTTTTGCGCTTGGCCTTGGAGCGGCGCGGCGCATCGTCGCCAAAGACTTCCATGCCAAACTCGTCTTCCTCTTCCATGGGACGACGATACTCGATGCTCATAATGCACCAAATACCGCCCTGGAGAATCTTGGAATAGTCGCGCACGTACTCGGCCGGCATCACAAACGGCTCAATGGTCAGGTTGGCAAACGACGCCACGTAGATGTCTTTGTACTCGTCGAGCTTGGCCGTCACCTTATCGATGATGGTAAAGCGACCCAGCTCGCGGATCTTGGACTTAATGCGCTCGGACTCGTCGGGACGCACGTAGTTATCGGTGAGGATCTTGCGGATGCGCCCCAAGCCCTCCGCCACGGCTTCTTCGTCGTCGGTTGAGCAGTACATGCCCAGCAGGTACTCCAGCACAAAGGTAGGCACGTTGGCGCCACGCTTCATAAGGGCCGTCAGGTCCTTGCGCACGATCTTGCCGCCAAAGTGCTCGAGCAGCTTACCGTCCAGTACATCCATGTCGTAACCGTCGTCCTCGAGAGCCTCGGCCGCGGCCTGGGCATAGCCATCGGTCGAGGACTCGTCCTCGACGGGCACCTCGGCCTCGGCGGGCGCAGCGGTCTCCGTCGGCTCCGGGACAGGCACGGCCTCCGGAGCAGGCTCGGCAGTCTCAGCCTCCGGGGCAGGCACAACCTCCCCTACAGGCACCGCAGCCTGCACCGGCGCATTCACATCAATCGAGGGAACTTCCCACAGATCGTCGTCATGGCTATCAAACATAGGGCACACTCCTAAAAACCAAAGTCAGCAACAGGGGCAAACGAAACAGCAATGGTGTACGTCTCGCGCCAAACGATCTTGCCCGTCTCGCGCTCGCGGCAGACCAGATAGTACGGACCCTTGGCCGAGAATCCATCCGCTGCATGCAACGCAAACTTGGCATGCACCACGCGCCCCTGCGAGTTAACAGAAGTCTTGTGGGCATGCGCCTTGACCGTATCACTCACCTCGTTGCCGCTTGCATCGGTAAACACCAGCTCGTACTCGCACGGCAAGACCTTGCCTTGGGCAGGTTCTTCCTGGATCAAGTTGACCGAGAAGATCGAGTTGGTCACTCGACGTCCCTCGCTCAGTACGCGCAGCGTCGCTGCGCGCGTATCGACAAAGTCCTTGGAACCCGAGCGCGCACGCCAAAATCCGATAACGGGCACGCAGAGCTCCTGCAGGCTCATGCCGCCGTGGACGTAGTTGTTAGTACCGCCGGGACGCTTGAAGTGCACGTTCTCGCGCGGGGCAAACCCCTCAAAACCGGCACCCAAACGTCCCATGTCAACATTAACAAACACCTCGCGCGCCTCGTCCGAAAGCTTGGTCACGGCCTCGTTGGGCACCACCAGATGACGCTTGCCGTGCATAACGGGAGCGTCAAAGAAGGTAAGGTCTGACATGCCGAGCATCTGGCACTCGTTGAGCTCCCGACGCGTGTAGATAAAGCCGTGATCCGCCGTTATAACAACACGTGCGCCCGGGGCGTCGGTGCACACGCGACGCGCCAACGTGGCAAGTTCCTCCACGGTGTCCGCACAGGCATCGAAGACGTCATCCTGCGTAGCGGCCTTCTCGCCCGTGGCATCGATCTTGTTGTGGTAGAGATAAACGAGCTTGGAGTCTTTGAGCAGCGCTTTGCGCTCGGTTCCCGCCATGTTGAGGTATGCGCTCGAGCGCAAAGCGCGGCCCGTAGACTCAACGTTGGCAAGCACGGCCTCGCGCTGCGGAGTCGTCGAAGTGGGCATGCCGTCAGCCAGCACGTACGTGCCATCCGCTGCAAGCCCAAGCGCCTGGTGCGGCAGCAGCGCGGGCATACCCACCTCGGTAATGGAGGGAAAGACCGCCTGCATGCTAGAGACCTTGACGTTGCCGCCGCGCTCGCGCTCGAGCAGCGCCGCAACGTCGCGGGCCACCTCATAGCGCAGCGCGTCGCTCACGATAACGACCGTCGTTTTGGTAGAGCCCACAAAGGTGGGCAGTACATGCCAGTAGAATTCATCCTGCCGTGCGGGACCCTCGATGTAGCCGCAATCGGCCCACTCCCCTTGCGCAGCGGTCGCCCAGCATGCATTAGCATCGGCCAAGAACCAGTTACTGTAGAGATTCTCCGCCCAGTCCACCACAGCTCGGGCAGGCTCCTCGAGCACATCGCACTCGACGGAGCGCGCCCGCAGATACGCGGTGCACATATGGCGATAGGCAGCGTCCATGGCATACCAATCGGACGTGTAGGCATCCCACACCTGCTGGGGCTGCGCCAGATGGAACCCGCCCGCGTGCGCCTGCCTAAACGCACACATATCGGCCACAGCGACAAGCAGGTCAAAGTAGCTCTCGACACGGCGGTACCAGCTTAGGTCGCAGCGACGCGCCGCAAAGGCGCGCGCATCCGCAACACGGTCCGCGCCCTGAGCAAACGAGCAGAACAGCTGCGAGAGTACGGCCTCATTGACGCAAGGGAACACATCAAGCGAGGTCAGCACATCGATCGACAGGGCCTCAAACCGTGCAAAGAGCCCGCGGGCATCCTCCACCAAACGGCAGATCTCAAATAAATCCTCGCTCGACGCCCGAGCATCGGCAGTCTGGTCCCACGTACGCACCGCCTCAAGGCAATAGGGTCCGTAGGCGGGAGCCACATAGCTTTCGAGTCCTTTGAGCGCCCCCTCGGGAAGCACGGTGGATGCCGCCGTGATGAGCACATGAGATGCCAGCGCAAGCAGCGAATCGCGCTCATACAGCGGTCCCTCAAACCCATAGCAACGTACAATGAAGGCAGCGAGGACATCGCGCACGCAGTACTTGTCCACCAACTCGGCCAGCGCTTCGGGGCCCTCGTGCAGCAGCGTGGTCATACAGCCGCGCAGCACAAACGCGGGGCGCGCGTCGCCAACCTCTTTACCGCCAAAAATCACCGTAAGGATACCGAGTTCGATATCTGATGCGCCCGAAGCATGCGGAACACACGCGGCAAACTTAACGCAGCGGGTCTTGGCATCAAAGAACGTCTTGTGCTCGCGCAGACTCTCGCGCACGGCGTCGATATTCTCGATTCCCAGCTGATCGGCCAAAAGCGAAAGATAGTCAGCCTGGAACTGATCGGCATACAGCTCAACATCGGCAAGCCAATCGCCCTCAAGCCTGCCGCGCGGGCAACGACGATACAGCAAGATATCGTTCGCAAGGTCATCGCGGTTGATGAGCTTCTTTACGGCAAACATGCAGCCCTCGCAAGCCTCAACAAACCGCACCGGGCGCTCAAAGTCACCGTGAGCGGGCATAACGCCGTCATCGGCCCCCGCGCCGTCGAAACCCTCGGCAGCCAATCGCTCAAACTCAGGAGCAAACTCGCCGTCCGCATCGTGCCAAATCACCACACGGCGCAGCATACATGCGGTCAACGGCTGCAAAAATCGCAGCTTGAGCTGTTCTTCCACATCGATCTTGGGCATGAATATCCTTACCGTATCTGCAGTTATTTAATCTTCGCCAGCACATCCTGAAACTTGGCGTAATTGATCTTGACGCCGTCATCCAGGTCGATCTTAATCATCTGGTCTGCCAAGTGGTGTAGTTTCTCCTCGTAGGCAATGGTCTCTTTGAGCTGGTCATTGAGCTTTTTGACGCGCTTATCCAAACACACGCGCTCGCCGCGCTCGGCACTGGCAAGGGCGTCGTTGGCATAGCCGATCTGGGAGCGATAGCGCTCCTGCTGCTCATGCACATAGTCGGTGCGGATGCGAGCCAACAGGTCGGGCTGGTAGCGATGCATGTAAACAAGGCACTTGAAGCCATTCTTCTTGCCGCTGTCGAACAGCCAGTAGATGGGACGCTTCTTATAGGTCTGGCAGTGGTCCTTAAAGAAGTCCTTCAAAAAGTAGGCGCGGATTACCTCGCGCGAGGTACCCTTGCCGACGAGTGCCTCGGCAATAAAGGCCAGGTTCTGCTCAAGCGTCTCCTCACCATACACGGTGCGCACAAAGTCGATAAAGTAGCGCACGATGTCATCGTCAAAGTACTCGTCGTCGGTGATGGGCAGCACGTTGTCGGCATCGGGCATAAAGGTCACATGGGCGGGATCGGGCATCTTGGCCAGATAGTCATCAACCGTGGCGCCCTGATCGGCCAGAATCAGCCCGTCCACATCCAGCGAATAGCGGCCAAACATGCAGCCCACGGCATAGCTTATGAGCGAGGTGATCTCGTCGCGCTTGGTACGCACGTATTTGTTGCCCTTATAGCTCTCGGGAATCTCGTCGGCGGTATCAAAGATGCGCGCCACCGAAACATACTTATCCTCGACCTCGATGGGCACCTCGCCCTCCATGTTGTATATCTTGGCAAAGATTCGGTTGAGCTCCTCCTCGTTAGCGCGAAGCTGCTCAAAGCGAGCATTAACCTCGGCCTTGCGGGCCTCGTATTTATCTTGAAGCAAAGTGGCCATAACTACAGATCTTTCAATTTATCAATACAGTAGAAGTTAGAAAACCCGAGCCCATTCCATCAATCAATTAACACCAAGACTCGTGAGCTGAAAAACAGCGAAAGCCTTCCGATGCTCGACCGATATCTTCAGGACAAGTCTGGCTATCAATAAATCCCATAAGTGAGAGACGACAACTACAATAAAGTCAATAAAAGATGGGACAGAAAAACGAATGCCATGATTAACGACAGAACAGTCAGGCCAGTTGATATTTTCAATCGCTTCCACATGTTGTTATGTTTCAAAAGGTAAGCCCGATAGGTAATGTTTAGGGAAGAGCAGTAGGACTTAAGCAAGTCCCGTTCCCTAATTTGCCCGCCCTCGTCGCAAGCCTCTTTGTAAGTAGTCGAATACCTATCAAATTGTTCAGAAGGAGATGCGAGTGCAATATTGCTCCTTAAAAATATTGCACTGACAGCTATAACAAGAGCACAGCCAAGAAGACCAAGAAGAATCAAATAGACAAACAGTATTTGCCTCGTTGAAATCCCATAAACTTCCTCAAGACCTTGAATATTTGAAATATAGTCGAGAGGTGCCAGGTACGCAACGGACAGAATCGTGATGGTAACCATAAGGTTATCAACGTAGCGATTTAAGCTATCCCCCCTCTCTTTTTCAAATTCAAGTGAGGAAAGAACAATGTCTCTCAAGTAATCGCTAATCTGCCCCTCCTTGGAGAGAGCGCTTTTATCGACGTCATGTCGCTTGTTCTTTTTGCCCATGAAAGTCACCTTTACTACTTGGTTTTTCGATCAGGTAAACCCGCCGGTTTTTCATAAGTAAATTGCGTTAACCTTGTTATGGGTCCAGGAATCGTGACCGGCTTCTTTGCTCCCGCCCCTTCATCTTTTCTTTTCTTGTCATCTTTCTTTTTTCAGACATATTTAATTTCAATCCAATCTATCCAATGACGTTCTTTTGTTAAAGATAGGTGAGTCCTAACAAGACAGCTAAATTAAAGGATGACGCTTGAAATCCCAAGAAGTTTCAAACGAGTCATAGTCAGCCTTTGAAATTGAGCGAGAGTCTTCAACGAGTGAACAAACAGTCGGTTCGGCGGCCTTATCTTGGATGATCGGTAACTGACCGATTTGGCCTACCTCAAAGTTTAGAGTCGGCGACATAAACGCCAAATCAATTTCGGCAATGGAACAGTTGCAGAAAGCCTGGATGTATCGAAGCTCGTTCGGCTCCGCAAAAAGACATGCTCCAGCTACCTCAAAAAGCATCCCTCGAGGTGCAAACCTAAAGGAGGCGAGGCTGGAAGTAATTTTAGACCAGGAAACTGCGGGCTTGAAATAGTCGTTCTGGTTCTTGATCACAAAATCAGGTGTAGAGAGATAGGCATACTTGGACAGAATTGCCTCCTTCATCTCCCGACCGTCATCAAACCAATTAACCACCTCATCGTAGTCACCCCACCACTTTCGATAGGAGCCGCCCCGAATAATCGGAAACCAACGGGAACCACTTTGCTTTGCCTCGGGCCTGCCACTGCAATCTCGCGATGTGTTGGAAGGCACCACTTCCCACCATTTCCTCAAAAAGCGGCCATTATCGCTCGTCGCCAAGCCCTGTCGCGGAGTAGCAATGGCATCGAGCCTCTTTCCTTTTAATATGAGCAGGACATTGTCAAGAGGCAAAATCGGGCCTGGCCCCAA
>ERZ837590.1617-NODE-1617-length-10896-cov-9.565999_pt1 | contig 10896 bp, 10 predicted proteins | sample MGYA00519573_ERZ837590 | MGnify/ENA primary metagenome ERZ837590 (study PRJEB31850, sample SAMEA3708820) | human gut metagenome | biome: human gut; feature: human-associated habitat; material: faeces | place: China | collected 2014 ... | reverse complement strand
TATTATGTGGAAATACCAGCGGCAGGTGAAAGACATCTGCCGCCAATTGGCGTTTTTGATGAAACATGACAGTAACATGTTGATTAATCGTGAATTTGATATGGGAGGAATAGGAACGCTTTCAGACAGGTTGAATGAACTTCTGGAACTGCGGAGAAAAGAGAAGCAGCAGTATCAAGAGAAAGAAACTCTGATTGCGGATACTTATACAAATCTTTCTCATGATATTCGAACCCCATTGACATCTCTGGATGGATATTTCCAGCTTATGGAAGAATGTGAAAATGTGGAGGATCAGAAACGTTATCTAGGCATTATCCACGAAAGAATTCATAGTCTGAATGAAATGCTGGAAGAACTTTTTACATTTACAAAGTTAAAAAACGAATCTTATAATTTGGAATTGACGCCTTGCTGTACTAACCGGATAATGAAAGAAACTGTTTTTTCATACTATGATGACTGGGTAAGAATGGAAATTCAGCCTGATATTCAGATTACGGAAGAACAGTTGTATATACATGGAAACAGGCAAGGGCTTCGCCGTGTTATCCAAAATGTAATAAAAAATGGGCTGGATCATGGAGAAAAGAAAATTAGTATTGAGTTGGAGCGTAATCAAAATCAGGCAGTGCTTAGAATTAGCAATCAGGTTACATATCCGGAACAGATTAATATAGATCATGTGTTTGAGAGATTTTACAAAGCAGATGCTGCCAGAAGTAAAACATCTACTGGATTGGGACTATCTATTGCAAGGGAGTTGGTAAGTCGGATGAATGGAGAGATTGAAGCAAAGATAGAGAAAGAAGAGTTTATTGTTGAAATGAGATTTCCGCTTGTGGCAGACGAAATGGGAAATATCCTTTTATCTGTTACTGTCGAGTAATTGTTGGCACTATTTTCATACAGATTATTCAGATTGATATGATATCTGTCACACAAACGGTGAGCCTTTGTTCAATTTGTTTTCAATATATATTCGGTCTTCAAAAATAAGATATTTCAGGTTACCTGTGATATGACTATCGCTCCTTTTAACAGCAGTAGAAGGAGCAATAGTCATATCACTTTTGTGTGCAAGAGTAAATATCAATTGTATAAAAGTAAATGCTATTCTTCTAAGAAAATGCAATTTAAAAAGTCATTTTGGGCATCAGAGAATAGGCAAAGAATTTGTGGAGGAAAATCTATAGATGTGGTAGAATAAAGAAAAACAAATCAAAAAATTGTAGATTGATGAAGGCAGGAATCTGTTTAATTGATGTAGAGTATGATCAGTTTGTATATCACTAAGACGCACAGTTGTAAATTGGCAGAAGAGATAACGATTTAGATAAGGATAAATATTGGATTGTACAGAAAAAAATTTGAGGATAATTGTTTGAGTGTAGCCGCGGATAAAAAATATTTCTATGCTTTGAAAAGATTATAAAGTTGATTCTAAGGTGTGTAATTCTTTGTTAATACAGATTTAAATTGAAAAAATATCTTTTATAAAGAGGAGGTTTGAAAATATGAGCGATATAAAAAATATTTTTGTTTCGCATTATCATACGGATGCGGAAAGAATAGAAGATTTAAAGTCATTGCTTGGTACACATGGTATGACAATGAAAGATAGCTCAATCTATGAAAATAAAAATCCTAATAATGCTCATAATGAAGAATATATAAAATCCATTATTCGACCACAAATTGATTGGGCGGGGACAATGGTTGTACTGATAGGTAAGGATACGAGTAAAAGTGAGTATGTAAATTGGGAAATAGAACATGCTGCAAGAAAAGGGAAACGTATAGTGGGTGTTTATTTACCAGGAGAAAGTGATAGTGAACTTCCAGAAGCATTGAATAAATATGGGGATTCACTTCAAAAATGGAACGGAGAAAGTATTATTTCGGGGATTAATGGAGATAACACATGGAACGGACCTAGCAGGAATTGGGGGACAACAAGGGTAACTTGTTAGAATGGTGGTATGAGTAGATGTATTTATATTCATATGTAATTACAAGAGATTATGGCTTTGCTCCGAATCCTTTCTGGAATATTTGCTCATTGGCAACATGTAAACCACAAATTCGGGAACGAGCCTTAATGGGAGACTGGGTTGCAGGATTTGGAGGAGCAAACACGGCAATATCACATAAAATGGTTTTTTTAATGAGAGTCGATGAAATATGTACATTTGATGAGTATTGGGAAGATCCGAGATTTTTGGTGAAGAGACCACGCTTTGATGGAAATTATCAACAGTGTTATGGTGATAATATCTATCACCATATCGGCAATGAATGGATGCAAGAAAATTCGCATCATAGTTATGTAGATGGAATAAATCAAAATAATCTATTACATGATACAAGAATAGACAGAGTATTATTATCATTTTACTATTGGTATTTTGGGGAGAATGCCATAGAACTTCCGGAAGAATTTGCTGAAGCAATTGCTGCTGGAAGACCATATAAAAAATTGCCAGATAATATATGTGCCAATATTGTTGATTGGGTTGGATGCCATTACGAAATGGGACAGCAAGGCTTGCCATATAAATGGAACAAATCGGGTCAATTTGTTAGATTTGAAGGTGAAAGAAAATGATAATAAATACAAAAAGAGATGGATTAAAAAAGACAAAAGTATATGATACATACTGGCAGTTTGCATGCGAACGTCAAAATATTTTTATGCGTAAGTTGATGGGGAGTAAATGTAATCTTACGAATGATATGATTTTGAGAGAATATAAATTTACAAATGCTTATAGAGCAAGCGATAGGGTAAGTCAATATTTGATAAGAAATGTCATTTATCAAAGTGGGTATACGGAGGAAGATACCATATTTCGCATTTTACTTTTTAAAACATTTAACAACATAGAAACATGGGAAAAATTAGAGCATAATTTTGGGATCCTTAATTACAGAAATTTTGATATCGAGCAATATGGGAAAGTATTAAATGATTATTATGATAAGGGAGAAAAATTATATTCGGGTGCATACATAATGGCGTCTGGGAAGACGACCTTTGGGCAAGAACGTAAGTTTATGAATCATTTAATGCTAATAGATTATATGATGAAAAATCATATAACAAAAAAGGTTATTCAATGTCGAAAGCTAGAAGAACTTTATAATACGTTATTGTCATATCCAACTATAGGTACTTTTTTGGCATATCAATATGCTATTGATATTAACTATTCGGAATTGGTGAATTTTAATGAAATGGAATTTGTAATTGCTGGTCCTGGAGCGAAAGCCGGAATACGAAAATGTTTTAGCAATTCGGAAGAATATTCACAAGAGTATATTATTAGATATATGTGCGAATATCAAAAGGAAGAATTTAGACGATTAGGATTAAATTTTGTGACTCTTTGGGGGCGAGAACTTCAGCTTATTGACTGTCAAAATATTTTTTGTGAAACAGATAAATATTCTCGTGTTAAGTATCCGGATATTTTAGACTGTAGCGGACGAACGAGAATTAAGCAGAAATATAGGATGAAAGAAGATAAAATAGAATACTTTTATCCGCCTAAATGGGGGATAAATGATAAAATAGGGAAAATTTATGGGAATAAATGAGTGTGCTTTTGGCAGAACTGCAGATGAAGTATATTGTGATATATATCAAAAACTTGAGAAGTTTGGACAAGTTGCTTTTGGGCGGAATGGACAAACTAAAGAATTAACACATGTATGTATGTCTATAGCTGATCCAACGCAACGTTGGGTAGAGAGGCGGAAACCGGCGGTAAGTCCTGCTTTTGCTATTGCTGAATTAGTTATGATTATGAATGGCAGTGATGAAGCAATCCTGTTAAATGCATGGAATCCCGCACTTCCGAAATATCAGGGAAAATATGACCGGTATCCAGGAGCATATGGGAAACGACTGAGGTATTCTTTTGGGTTTGATCAGATAAACAGAGCTTATGATGCCTTGAAAAATAATCCAGAATCAAGGCAAGTGGTAATGGAGATTTGGAAACCAGACATAGATCTTCCACAAAGTAAGGGTAGACCAAATAATGATGATATACCATGCAATATTTGCTCATTGCTAAAAATTAGAGATGGAAAATTGTTATGGACTCAGATTATGCGTAGTAATGATATAGTATTTGGCTTACCATATAATTTTTTGCAATTTACATTTTTACAAGAAATCATTGCTGGATGGTTAAATGTTGGAGTTGGCGAGTATATGCATATTAGTGATAGTTTGCATATGTATGTTAACAATAAATGTTGCATTGATCTTGGGAAAAATGTCCATTTGAATACAGAACATCTGAAATTAGAAAAGAAAGAATCAGAAAATATATTTGGAGAACTATTGATTCGCATGAAGGAACTTTCTCAAAATGAATGTACAAGTGGTTATATTAAAAGTATTGTTAGAAGTAAATACTTGCCAGAAGCATATCAAAATATGCTAATACTTCTGTGTGAATATATTGCGTATCGCCACAATATGGATGACGAGGTAATTCACTGTTGTGAGCAAAATATCTCTAATACTTTATATCGAGATTTGATGAAAGAATGGATGAATAAAGAAGAAAGAAATAGACAGTGAAGTATTTTGAATCATTTCGAAAATTATAGGGAGGTGAAGATAAGTGAATATAATCGATATAGAACTAGATGGTTGGAGTACAATTGTGTTCAAATTTAATTGGCTGGCCGTTGTGTTTACACTGGTTTTAGTATTGGGAATTTCATTTTTGATGAAGCAATGTTTTAACTATGTTAGTAAAAAATCAGTTACAATAGATGAAGTCAATTTGGGAATAGGAAATAGTAGCGTAAAGTTTTCATATAGTAAGAAAGATCAGGAAATAGCTTATAAAATATGGGTGGAATTAAGTACGAGAAAAATCGGATTGCGTTTTGATAAAGAGAATGATGTAATCAAAGAAGTATATGATTCGTGGTATAAGTTCTTTGAAACAGCAAGAGAATTATTAAAAGATATTCCTGGAAATCGGATTCCGTATTCTGGTGATTTGATTGAACTTACTGAAAAAGTTTTGAATATAGGGCTTCGTCCGCATTTGACAAAATGGCAAGCTAAATATCGAAGGTGGTATGAGGAAGAATTGAAAAGAGATAGCGGAACACCTCAGGATATCCAGAAGAAATATCCTGAATATGGTGCACTTGTAGAGGATTTAATAGAAACTAATGAAAAAATGATTGAATATAAAAAATTGATGAAGAGAATAGCCTTTGGTAGTGAATGTAATGATGAGCATTAATACATTATAAGAAAATGGTATGCTGGGGTAACTAAACATGTTTTTATCAATGATATACAAGATATTGAGGAAGGGGGTATATATAAAATTGCTTGAAGGTAAAGGTGATTTCGATTTTGGTTGTAAGAATTTAGCACTATTATAAAGAGAAAGAATAGATTCTTTTTTATAGATTGTGTGTAATGAAATAAGCAGAAGCTTGAATCGAAAATGGAGAAATATTACTATGGAGAAATCATACATTAAATCGTTATAGTCCATTTGAAGATAGTGTCGCTTATTGTGTGATAGAAGGATATAGTTCAGATATTTGTGATAGCGTAATTATAAATTATCAGTATTCTAAATTGGGTTCAGTGGTAAATTAATTCCAGCTTTCTGAAAATGATTATTTAAGAATAAAAATGTGCTTGATATAGAGAGTGAATAATAGTGAATTTTTTATGAAGGAGGAAGGTATGGAACCATTATCTGTCGTATTGGTATGGAATGAAACTGATCAGACAAGTGTTGAAAAATATATACAATATACTACAAAAATGTTATCTCGCGATATAAATAGACCATTTTCACGCACAATTAATCTGCCTATTTTTTATTATTCAAATTCTGAAGGAAATGAAGTTCCTATGTTGCCTAAGTTAAAATCAGAGAAAATTTTGATATATGTCTTTATTGGTATTAATAGTGCTTCGTCTGATAAATGGGGAGATTATGTTGAATCCCTATATGATATTGAGAACGCAAAAATTGTCCCGATTGCATTAGATAAATATGCTTATAAAGTGAGTGATAAAGTTCAAAATTATAATTTTATTAGGGAATATGAATTAACTGTTTGTAAGGAACAACAATTGTTTATTTCGATGGCGCATGAAATATATCGTTATGGATTTAATGAAAAAAAGGAAATTATTAGCACGACTAGTGCGTTGAAAATTTTCTTGAGTCATGCAAAAGAATGGAAAAATGGGCTAAATATAGCAAAGCAATTGAAAGAATTGATAGACGATTCGGCTATGAGTCGTTTTTTTGATTCGAATGATATTGCGCCAGGTTATAGATTTGATGACGAGATAATTAATAATATAAAAGAATCATCGGTTATAATAATTAATTCAGATATTTATTCTTCAAGATATTGGTGCCAGCGAGAAATTCAAGCTGCAAAAGAATTTGAAAGACCAATAATAGAAATTGATTTGATCGATAAAGCAATGGATAGGAAGTTTCCGTTTGCGGGTAATGTACCAGTTGTAAGAGTGGATATTATTGATGACAAGGTTGAAGAGGGTGATTTATATAGAATTCTTGAAAATATTATGATAGAAACTATTAGATTTAATTATGTAGATAAAAAATTGGAATTATTGAAACTAGAAATACCTGGAAGAGTAAAAAAAATGTGTAGACCACCTGAAATGATAGACATGCCTAAGCTTATAAAGAAAGGTGAAGATATAGAATTAAAATATGATAAAATCATTTATCCGGATCCACCTATTTATTCTGAAGAAATAGAATTTTTAAAAAAATTGGGCATAGAAATATACACACCTATAGAATATGGAAAGGACAAGTTGTTTGGCAAAAAGGTAGGAATTTCAATATCAGACCCAGAAATAAATGAATTAAAAAGTAGTGGACAAAATAAAGTACATTTATCAAAATTGTCACAATATGTGGCAAATTATGTACTTGGTAGAGGAGCAACGCTTATATATGGTGGCGATTTGCGAAAGAATGGGTATACAGAGCAATTGTTGCAGGAAGCGCAGGTATTGAAAGACAGATTGAAAACTCGGGATATTTATTTGAAAAATTATCTTGCGTGGCCTATTTATTTAGCTGATACATTAGAGGTAAAGAAATGGAAAGCACAGTATCGAGGATTGTTGGAAATGAAAGAGATTCCAATTGATGAAACAGTGTCTGACCTTGTTCAAACAGACAAACAGTTTTTGGCTCCTGATACAGTAGATAATTGGTATGTATGGAGTAAATCTTTGTCGAAAATGCGTTATGAAATGATTAAGAATTGTGATGCACGTATATGCGCTGGTGGGAGAAAAGTTGGATATAAGGGAAAAATGCCTGGTGTGTTAGAAGAAATTCTAATTGCATCTGAGTTAGGATGTCCGTTATATTTGCTTGGTGGTTTTGGAGGTGTTGTGCGTGATGTATGTGAACTATTACAAGATAACAAATGTTCCGATTCATTAACAGAGCAGTGGCAATCTTCATGTAATAAAGGATATAGAGAATTATTGCAAAGGTATAAAGAACAAGGCGAGGAAGTTGATTATTTGGAACTACAAAATAAATTGAGATGTATTAATTTCAATAATGGCTTAACACAAGAAGAAAATGAGATATTATTTAATACAGTATATGTGGATGAGGCTATACAATTGATTTTAAAAGGATTACAATCAATATAGAATATTATTTATAGAAAGCGGGTATAAATTATGACACACAAAGTATTTGTTAGTTATCATCATTCAAATGATCAAAAAAAAGCTGAGTATTTAAGAACAACATATGGAGATAATAATACACTTCTTGATCGTTCGTTAGATGAGTCGTATGAAAACATGACAGACGATGAAATATTGGCAGCAATTAGGCAGGAGCATTTAAAAGATTCAACAGTTACCATAGTGTTAATTGGGAGCGAAACCGCGAATAGAAAGTGGATAGATTGGGAAATTTATTCTTCATTGCGTCCGTATGGCTCTCGAAGTCGGAACGGATTGTTGGGAATATATTTACCAACTGCTGGTGAAACACCAGCAAGATTGCAGGATAATATCGATTCCGGATATGCAGTAACAATGGAATGGAAAAATATATCATGGCAGTTGGAGAGCAAAATTGATGAAGCATTCAATAATAGAGGAAAAAGTGATTTAGTGCGAAATTCGAGGAAAAGGAGAGAGAGAAACAGTTAAATATTTATGACAAAATATTGAGTATAATGTATATGGTAAACCAGAAAGCCACCAGATAGAACTCATGATGAGTAAAAAAATTCGGTGGCAAAGTACAAGTTTATAAGAGGTGAATAAAAAAATCGTGGCTACATTTTGGCTACAATAATATTACGAACGAAGTGGATTGTGCGGATAAATCATCATAAAACACACAAAAACCGCACTCATATTACACTTTGATCGCAATCGTACGATTGTAAAAGACGAGTTTGAATAATCCACACAATCATAAGAACCCAGTATTTATGCGGGTTACAAGCAAATTTGCGGGAGTGTAAAATAAAGTGTGTAAGTTGAGAAAATAAAATTTCAAAGCTTACGCACTTTGTTTGTTATACAGAGTGTGTTAAGATAGCAGGAAAGGATGAAAAATATGAAAACGGGGGATTCTGATGGAAGAACTCAGAGCTTTAAACGATGAAATGGAGATGTTTGTCAAGGATGCTTTGACGAGTTAATTTGCAAAAGTATTATTGCACAATATTCCAAGGGCAACCCGCTTCATGTTCTGTGTGATCCGTCCCGTTATCCATATTCTTATAATGAAAATGGTGAGATGAAGGGGATTATCCAGGATTACTTCCGGAAAATTGCAGACTATGCCGGGATTTCCTATGAGTTTCTTACACCTGCCACCAGAGATGAGTATATTGCTTATCAGAAAAATAAGGAAGTCACAGAGATGAGTATCGATGCACGCCTGGAAACAGATAACTATGCTGAGACGAAAAAATGGGGGCTTACTGCACCTTTCATTACAATGCAGCTGGCAAGGGTGACACGGCGTGAATTTGATGGAGAAATCAATGTTGTTACTGTTTGGGTTCTTCTTATTTTCGGATGGCTGCTGACTACTATGGCTGTGATAGCAATGCGTCTCAGTGCAAGAAAAAAAGCTCAGAAGGCAGCCCAGGAGAAGGCTGAGGAAATGGCGGAACTGGCAGAGCATGCACGGGCTGCAAACAAGGCAAAAACAACATTTCTGTCACATATGTCCCATGATTTTGGGATATATCGAAATAAGAAGTATGTTGCATCAGTGGGAGATATTATAGATGAGAAAAAATAATTTCATGAATAAAATTATAAAGCTAAAAGGAAGTATATTGGCAGGGATAATACAAATTTTTGCCTGTCTTATTGTATATAAATTTAATATTCCAAATCCGAATATTGTGTTATTTGTTGTGCTTTCAGCGTCAATAGTACAATCCGGGTATTTGGCAGGGATAATAAGTGGTGTTATTGCTGTTTTATATTCAGCATTCTTTTTTTCCACAGATCACAGTTGGATCTTTTATACGCCGATTAATCGTGACAAGCTGTGCGTGATTGTGTTGGGAGTTATTTCTAATATTATTCTTGTCGGAAATTTACAAGAAGCAAATAGACAGGCAGAGCATAAGATTGCCAAACTTGAATCAGAGAAAAAACAAAAGAAGAAAGAGCTTGAGCAGCAGGATGAGCTGCATAAAGCATTAATTGCAGCAGACACTGCGAATCGGGCAAAATCTACATTTCTTCTTAATATGAGTCATGACATTCGCACACCACTCAATGGAATCATGGGTCTGCTAAAGATCAATATGGCACACAGTGATGATGAGGAACTTGTACGTGAAAATTACAAAGAAATGGAAAAGGCGGCAAACCATCTGTTATCTCTGATTAATGATGTCCTACAAATGAGTAAATTGGAGGATGGCAGGGAAGAATTATCATCAGAATTAGTCTGTTTACCTGATGTTTTCTATGATATGAAAGCTATTATAGATGGAAGTGCTCTGGATAAGGGAATTTCAGTGGATTTTTCAGAAGATAGTATTTGGGTACATCCGTACGTTATAACGAATCCGCTGTATTTGCGACAAATATTTTTGAATATATATGGAAACAGCATTAAATTTACAAATTTTGGTGGGAAAATTTCGACAAAACAGGAATGTATAGAAGAAAAGGATAATGTAATTACCTATCGATGGATAATTTCTGATACAGGAATTGGCATGAGCAAAGAATTTCTGAAACATATTTTTGAAATAAGGCTACCGCAATCCCACTGGCTTTAGACGGTGGGTTAAGGTAGCCAAAAATCAGAAATTATAGTATACTCATGGCATGGGAACCTGGAAATCTAAAAACAGACACAAATACTTATTACAATATCACATTATTTTCGTCTGCAAATATAGGAAGAAATTACTGGTTTCGAGGCAGATATCAGATGATATAAAGCAGTTTTCATATGAGATATGCCAAAGACACAGTGTTATTATCAGATATATGGAAACAGATAAAGACCATATTCATTACATGATAGAGACAGAACCGACAATGTCTATTAGTAAGATTGTAAACCTGATGAAGAGCTATACAACATACCATATATGGAAAAGATATCCCAATATTTACGAAAACAATTTTGGAAAGAACATACCTTTTGGAGAGATGGATATTTTGCATGTAGTGTAGGAAATGTATCAGAGGAAATGCTGAAAAAGCATATAGAAAATCAAGGTTAAGGAGGCGGCAGTGGATGTTAAAGGCATATAAATACAGAATATATCCTAATAATGAGCAGAAAATACAGATTGCAAAAACATTTGGCTGTTGCCGTTTTG
>ERZ837590.1616-NODE-1616-length-10910-cov-15.846062_pt1 | contig 10910 bp, 9 predicted proteins | sample MGYA00519573_ERZ837590 | MGnify/ENA primary metagenome ERZ837590 (study PRJEB31850, sample SAMEA3708820) | human gut metagenome | biome: human gut; feature: human-associated habitat; material: faeces | place: China | collected 2014 ... | reverse complement strand
ACTTGTTGAATCAAATCAATTTCTTTTTGTGACATCTCTTCATTGCCTGTATTCAGGTTAAAATATAGGTCATTCTGAAATATCCAATCCTTTAAATTCTTTTTTTCTGTATAGACGTTTATCATTGATATTACTCCTTCAATTTACTATCAATTTTGTACCAATGTCTTTTCACCTGATTCCGAATACCACTCTCAAGCACCTTACTTTGACTAAATATCTCATCCGCTTTATATGCATATGTTAAGAAATTCCCATGATCCTTAGAATACTTACTTGCCCCTAAATGTGTATACGAATGATAAATTGCTTTCTTGCCAGCATTAAACGATTTTTCATCCGTGTTCTCTTTAATTCTTTTAATTTTTCTATATGCTCTACAATAAAACTTAAATAAACTTTTATCCCTTATATGAACAATTCTACCATCAAATGTAAAACCAAGATAATTTATAAGGTTACTTTGCCCCTTTATTTTTTCTATTTTCCCATTATTGTAAAAAAAATGCTCTGTTTTATCCTCATTTAATTTTAAATTAGGAATACCATCTCTGGTATCATATATAAATTTTGAAATTTCCTCATTTCTTCCACAATTTATCTCGTTATGGGTCATCGGAATAACAACTATTATATCATCACAATACCTTCTATATATTCCTTTCTGAGAAGTAATAAAATCATTAATTCTTTTATCAAAATCTATCATATATACATTAGCATATACAGCACTTATAGATGAACCTTGCGGAATCTGATAATCTTTACTATTTTTATGAAGATGCTTCTTTTTAAAATCATGAAATTCATCTGTTTCAAAATATTTATCCAACTCACGCATATCTCTTCTAAATAACCCTTTTTCAGCCTCTATATCCTCAGCTTCAACATATGTAAACTTTGTAATATTCTTATAAATTGCATAATCAGCTACATCCAACGACTTTTCACCAACCACACATTTAATTTTTTCCTTTAAATATCTATGATCAAGATTATCAAAAAATTTACTAAAATCACCAACAAAAATATAAGCTGATTCACATTTAGCAATATACTCAAACACTTCTTTTGCAAAATCAATATTGCATTTTCCTGGTGAGCAGTTTCTATATGCTGTTGAAACACGACCTATTCCTTTTGACTTCATATAATTATTATATTTGCTATTAAGACGATTTCCATAGTACTCATAAATAAATCTGTCAATGTGTGCTGCATAGTATATATCCCGATTTTTTTCTTTAATAAACTTATTTCCTTCTAAATCATTTGTGTATTTGCTGCAATCCATTTGAAAGTGGATAAACGGATAAAAACCGTGCCTACTAACCCAATTAATATTTTGAACACTTTGCTCATAGTTAGTATGGTATTTCTTTTTATCAAAGTGAGTATAGAATTTATCTTTGTATATTTGTTTGCTCATTTTTTCTCCTAAAAGCTTACTGATTAACGACCGGTAGATATCAAATATCAGTAAGCATTAAAATCAATTGGACCTTGCTTTCGCAAGGAACTCTACCATCCTCCAAATACGATGTATTGTATAATATTATTAACAGCTACTTTAATTCACTGGTAATAGGAGGTCATACAATGGACAATATAATTCTTAATATCATCAACTGTATGCTATTAATTCTGTTCAAGAATATTCTTGACATAGAATACGTAAAACCCTTATAGCTATTTCTATAAGGCAAAAGCTATTATTAATCTGTCACTTGATAATAGTATAATACTACTTTTTATATCCATATGGAATAGACTCCTCAGCAACTCGCAACATACTATTTTCTGAAATATAATCATATATATGTCTATTAGAGCCTTTGTACTCTTCAATTGAAGCGGATACATCTGAATGCTCCTCAAAATTCTCCACCTGCTCCATAACTTTCTTAAATACTTCCGGGCTATATTGTGGTGGATAACCATTCTTAACTAGACAAATCTTTATTTCCAATTTCAACTGATCTCTTACATTTTGATTGTTAAGCCAATCAGCAAAAGAAGATTTTGTATCAATGATTTCCTTTACCTTTATTGCCAAGTTTTTGCACTTATCATTGATTACAATACCATCGACCTCTTTATCCGTTCCATACTCAAAATCATATTGGTCACGCATAGAAATCAAAATATCATAAAATGCCTTTTCTTCAAAAGTAAGTCCTATTTTTCGAAAGCTTTCTCTATTTTCATTCATTGCTCTTAGAATAGCTAACGCCTGCTCTGTTGCAATTTTAATAATATCTTCTGAAACCTGTTCCTGTGCTTCACCTGCTTCTTCCGCAGAAAGATGTTTACGTCTCTCATGGTATTCTGCAATAGTCTTTTCCAACATTTCCTGATATGTCTTTGCAGCTAATCTGTTAACTTTCCCATATTCCTTAATCTGTTTACGAAGCATTTTGACAAGAAGTTCGAGCTTAGTTGCCGGCATCTTAACGTCAGATAACTTTTCAAAATATTCTGGTGAAAAAATATCCTCTTCCTCACCACTCTCAAGAATGCTCTCAACCTGATTATATTTTAATGCTTCCTCCACCATCTTAGAAACTGCACGATTCATACTGTCAGTATCCACTTCACTTGTTCCACACATTTTACGGACAAAACCTGCTATTGCCATAAAGCATTGTGCCAAAGCAGATTCTTCTTCTCCAAGATACCCTGAAGGCTGACATATATCAAATGCCATTCTCATAGATTTAACAGTCTTCAGAAAATATGTTTTAAAAGATACTGTCTGAGAACCATTTTTTCCTTCTGACTGCAACTCTTGAGTTGATACAAAAACATATTCTGCTGCTTTGGCAAGAAGCCTGTATCGGTCAATCGGATTGCATTCCATATTTATAAATGGTGTTAAATCATAGCCTATAAACATATTTTTTAGCTCTTCCAATTCTTCCCTAAATACCGATGTAGCCTGCTCAACATCATCAGAAGTTGGTGCAACCGAGCTATTTCCGCCATATAATTTCATGGCTTCACGCATATTATCACGGATTCCTATATAATCAATCACCATACCATACTCTTTTCCTGGATACTTTCTGTTTACACGGCTTATGGTCTGTATTAACAAATGCTTTTTTAATGGTTTATCATTGTATAAATATGTGAGACACGGAACATCAAACCCAGTAATCCACATATCTACAACAATAACTATACGAAAGTTTGACTTTTCTTGCTTAAAAGCAGCATCTAACTCTTCGGAACGTTTATCATTCTTAACGCCACCAAGATAGTTATACATATCCTGCTCATCATTTTTTCCAACACTAGATACCATTGCAATAAGTGGCATAGGTTTCAATTCATTTAATTCTTCATCTGTTCCATCAGTACCATCCGGCACTTTCTTTTCTTCAAACCATTCAGGATACTTATCTTTAAATTTCGACAATAAAGCATAAGCAATCTTTCTATTAGAACAAACCACCATTGCTTTCTGTATTCTATTCGGATCTGCATCACAGGCTGAAACATAATGATTATGAATATCTGTAGCAAGACGCTCTAATCTGGAAGGTTCCCCAAGAATTATTTCCATAGAACTCATTGCCTTCTTACTTGCTTCGACATCTTCAAAAGTAGCACCATCATCAGCACACTTTTTATAGTAGTCCTCAATCTCTTTTACCTTGTTTTTATCAAGTAATACTTTTGCAATACGAGGATGATATTTAATAGAAACAGTAAGTCCATCTGCAACAGCCTGATCCATCGTATATCTATCAATTTCATCACCAAAAGTCTGATATGTTTCTGCAATAGGTGTTCCTGTAAATCCTACAAATGTAGCCTGTGGAAATGCCTCTTTTAACACCTTTGCATATGGCTTTGATACCATAGCTTTCATATTCGCATCCGCATCTTTACTGAATTGAATTTTTTTAGAGTGTTCAAGCTGAGTTCTATGTGCTTCATCAGAGAAGCATATAATATTCTGTCTGTCATTGATAAGACCTATTTTGTCATCTTCCCTATCACAAAACTTCTGAATAGTGCATATATAGAATCCACCACTTTGTCTTGCTCCAAGTTCCTGTCTTAGTTGTGTTCTATTCTTAACAACAGAAACCTCTCCAAGATTAAGGAATTCTGTACTCTTTGTAAAAAGCTTCGCCCCCTGTTTTTGCAATTCATCTCTATCGACAATCAATATAATCGTTGGAGAACCTATCTCTGAGATATCTGTACAGCGTAATGCCAACTGACGTGCCAAAAATGCCATCGTATAAGTCTTACCACATCCCGTAGCCCCAAAATATGTACCGCCTCTTCCACTCTTGGTAACAACAGAATCTACAATGCTTTGCTTCAGAAGCCTCGCAGCAAAAAACTGTGGATAACGGCATACAATTTCCACTTCATCACTATCATAAATACTATCCTGAAAATAAATGTAATCTCTAAATATTTCCAAAAAACGCTCAGGAGAATAAACACCCTTAATCATAGTTTCTGTTTCAGCAAATGGAAGTGTTGATACAGCATCTCCATCATTAACACGTCTCCAGGCATAAAAATGTTCATATGGTGTGCGAACTGTTCCTAATCTGGTTTTAACTCCATCAGAAATACAAGCTAAAGGACAGTAATGCAACAAATGAGGTATATCTCTCCAATAACGAATATTAATCTGCTCCCAAGCATCATAAATAGTCGCATTTGCATCAGCAGGGTTCTTCAATTCCATAATACATAATGGCATACCATTCACAAAAAGAATTACATCCGGTCTGCGGTTCTCTTTTTGACCATTATTTGTATATTCTACTGTAAACTGATTCACCACTCGAAAGACATTCTTAACACCATCCTTTTCAAAGTTAATCAGCGGTATCATTCTTGCAATACCATCTTTCGGAGTAAATTGGATACCATCCACCAACCAGTTGTATACCTTATGCAATGTTGCAAAATCACTCTCTGCACCCACAAGACGAACAGTATCATAGATCTGTGTCACTTCATCTTCTGTCAAATCAAGATTTCCATCTGCTATAAATTTCTTGAAATCATCCTCTATCAACACATCTCTTTTGGTAACACGAGAAAGCTTATTTCCAGAAGTATATTTCCATCCCTCTGTTTCTAAAAAGCCAATAAAGGCATATTCGTATTCTGATTCACAATAATGACCATTGTATTCTTTTAATCTAGCCATAGGCTTATGCCTCCTTTGCTTTTCTCGCCTCTTCTATAGAACCTTTAATTAGTATTGGGCAAATATCTTTTATCTGTTCTTTAAGTTTTTCGTTAATATCTCTGCGTTCATTATATGCGTTATATATTTGAACAATTGATTTTTGAACATTTAAATCCGGTACTGGTATTTCAATTTCATAAAAACGATCCATATCTAAATTTGTTCGTATACTTCCGTCACTCATAAACCAACCTAGTCGATCAACTTCTTTACGCAAAAACCACATCATTATATATTCCACCAAAACACTATTATCTTTTATTTCCAAGACCGTATATGCCGGTGAAATGATTACTGGTTCATCTTTATCAAAAAGTGCTATTCTAATACATTTATCCCTTCCTGTCTGCATTCCAGAAAAGACAAATTGCCCCTTTCTTACAATCTTATATTTAGATAAATCAACCCCATTTATATTTGCAACAGATGGCATAAATTGTTTAGTAATGTTTATTCCTTGAACATCTTTTATCTCACTATTTATATTTCTACAATCGACTTCTTTGAAAACTTCACTTATCTTTTTCTTTTTCGATTTATGCTTATATTTATCAATTAATACTTCAAATGATAGTTTTAAATCGTTTAAACCATTTTCATAATTTCCTTGATTTTTAAGCATAGTATTATAAATATCAACATATTTTTTTTGAACAGAAATATTAGGCAAATCAACTGTCATATCGCATAATGATTCCCATGAAAAAACTTCTGTTGAACTTCCCCAAGACTGAAAGCAAGCTTCTCTATCCCATTCATCACGTTTAAAATGCAAGAAAAGATAATCTGCCAAAACAATATTTTCCATAGATTTTTTCACTCTAAAAGCAATATTATTCCAGCTAATAATAAAGTTTTCTTTACTATTATTGTAGCCAAATCCAATTCTTTTTCCGTGAGTTCTAGGATTATAAATAAATTCTCTCGGATGGACTACAAGGAATTTAGATAAGTCTGTTCCTGATACATCAGCTTTTGTAGGAATGATTTCTTTTGTAATCGTCATTCCTCTTACATCATCAGGACCATATTTCAATTCTGAATTAATTTCTTGTACTAATTCTATCAATTCTCCAATTTTATATTTAATCAATCCCATAACCAATCCCCCTAAATGCCTCTTCCAGCATTTGCTGGGATTTCTTTTCCTGCTTTAATATATCTTTCATCTCAGATTGAATGCGAGTCATTTCCTTTTCATAATCAATATCTAAATCATGGTCAATAAACTCAATATATTTGCTTGGTGTAAGTGCCCAGCCTTTACTTTCTATTTCGTCAATACCTACACTACGATAAAGTTCCGGTATTTCATAATTTACACCATCGGTACCTTCAGATTGCCATGTATGGTATATAGCAGCAGCCTTCTCAATCTGCTCTGTAACCAAACGAACTTTCTTTTTACTCTCGCCTTTTACTGGATTTTCTGTCCATTGGCGCAAATCCATAAACAAGATTTCGTGCTCACGACTACGAAGTTTTCTACCGTGATAGTTTCCACCCTTTTTATTCTGATTTAATATCCAAAGCGTTACACTGATATCTGTAGTGATAAACAATTCTCTTGGAAGAACTATAATTGCCTCCACTTTGTCATTCTGAATCAGTTTCTTACGGATTTCCAATATATCACTATCATTTAATGCTCCATTTGCAAGAAGAAATCCTGCCACTCCATCTGTCGGTTTTAAATGCGAAAGCATATGAAGAATCCAAGCATAATTTGCATTACTTTCTGGTGGTGTCTGATAATTATTCCAGCGAGGGTCATTTTTTAAATTATCGTTATACCAACCTTTAAGATTGAACGGTGGATTTGCCATAATATAGTTAAAGTACAATCCCTTGTGCAAGTCATGGGTAAATGATGAATCTGCTTCATTTCCAAGATTATGGCTAATCCCACGCAACGCTAAATTCATTTTAGCAAGGCGATATGTAGCCGGTTCTTTTTCCTGTCCATATACATTGATACCATTTAAATTTCCCTGCTTTGACTTAACAAGTTCAGCACTCTGGATAAACATTCCTCCTGAACCACAGCAAGGATCATATAAAGTTCCATCATATGGCTCAATCATTGCTGCAATAAGCTGTACTACATCATGAGGTGTATAGAATTCTCCCTCCTCTTTTGTAGCATTTACCGCAAACTCTTTAAGAAAATATTCATACACACGTCCGATAAGATCCTTTTCCTCCCCAAACGCTTTATGACTAATTTTATTTACTTCATCAACAATCTTCTTTATATCATTCGCAGCCAGATTACGTGCTGTAAATGTACCTTTTACAAAACATCCTTTTAATTGTGGATCCTCTTCCTCAAGTCTTTGTAATGCTGTATCTAATGCAACATTTAACTTAGGAGCAGATGTATTGATAATTGTTGACCATCTGGCTTCTGGCGGTAAATTATATGTACCATCTGCAAAAGTAGCATCATCAAAGAATGCTGCTCTGATATTTTCATCCTCTGGATCCAATCCCTGTTCTTTAAGCGTCTGCTTTAGTTTTTCAACACCATCCTCATACTTTTCCCCAATAAATCTTAAGAATACAAGTGTAAGCATCATATCCCTTTTCTCAAAAAATGAGCCAGAGTTACGCGCTGCACGTAAATAATCTCTACAATTAAATAAAATACTATCTATGTTTAATGCCTTTTCAACAGTTTTCTTCTTCGCCATATTATTTTTCTTCCCTTTCCTCGTCTGGAACAAATTCCATAATATCCTGTATATTGCAATGCAATACATTACATATTTTTTCCAGAACCTGTGTATTTACATGCTCATTCTTTCCTAATTTAGCCAAAGCATTTGTGGTAATTCCTGCCTTTTCTCTAAGGTCTATCTTCATCATATTTTCATCTATTAATTTTTTCCATAATCTGTTGTATCTGATTGCCATTGCTAATCCCTTTCGTATCATCACAACTATTTATTACTTCTTTAGTATATCATTTAAGTTGTTCTAATTCAATCTTAAATTGATTTTTTCAATCTATAATACATCTGATCCTATCCAACCTATATTTATAGAATAAGCAGAGGAATTACCTTCCTCTGCCCCTATTCCGCATTTTATCTTCTGCCTTACCTTTATCAACATCTCTGCTAGCTGCTTCATCATAAATTCTCTGAAACTCTTCATAAAGCTCGTCTCCATCTAGCTTTATCTCCAGCCTTTTCATTACTTCCGAGAACAACCTTATGCTGCCGCCTACATCAGCAATATCAAATCCAAATACATCTGCCTTAACCGGATCACTGATATTCTCATAACCGCCAAGCTCTGATATCCTCCTGACAATCCAGCCAACTTTGTCAACAGGCTCTTTTTCTTCAGGTTTCACAAATCCACTTCTACTTGTTACATCAGTTATACTTTCATCCATTCTTGTCACATTCACATCAAACGAATTATAAATCTCTAATATTCCTATGCCATCTAAATCAGTCTGTTGTTTTTTCGCACTATCTGTTTGCTCTTTCTGTCTTCCTATTTCATTCTGAATATTGTAAGGATTCATCACCTCAACATTTGTATCAAGCTCAACAACTGCTTCCGTTGTTCTCTCAACCAGTATATCCTCTTCCATCCCCGGTATCTCAATTTCCTTATCACCAACAATCTCTTCATCCTCCGATACCGCATAATATGCCGTATACAAATCCTCTTTCATAATACCTTCCATAAGCTGTAGCTGTTTCTTAACTTTCCTTTTCTCCATTTTCAGCTCATCCAGTTCTTCCTGCACTCCCACATGCCACACCTGATATTCCCGATACTGCTCATCTGTCTTAATCCTACGTTTCCTGCTGGAGTTTTCCTTATATATCTCCTGCTGTCTGTCTTCAATCCGCCGCATCTTTTCCTGCTGTTCACTCCTGTACTTCACAAGTCCCGCAACATCCTTGATATCATTATTCACAAGCAACAGATACTCGTCCTGTAGCTGATGAAACCTCTTCAATTCTTCCGTATACTTTGCCCCTCCAACCACAAATCGTTTCTGCTCCACAATTCTCAACCTATATAGCTTTGCATAAAATCGTTTCTGGTATGGTGATAGCTTCGTCCTGTGCAATCCTCTACTATCCGACGAATAAAAATAAGGCTTTGTCATCCAAGGCATATCCACATGATGTATCATACTATCCTCTGTAAACATTTCATCCATCTTTGCCAGACTATGATAATATTTAAATCCTGGTGCCTGCACTTCCATCCACGCACCTTTCTTGAACACATACCCCAGACTTCTCATCTGATACCTGAAATGTTCTACATTTCCTGCCACATACGCACACATATTAGCATCACGAAGTATAATATCCTTCATCGACATTTCCTTTTCCCACTGGTCTCTGCTGATGTTCTTAGGATTTTTGCTATACTCTGCAGGCATTATTGAAAGTCCCAGCTCATCACAATATTTATTTGTAATCGGCTGCAGATGATTCTTCCAGTTGCCCTTAGGCGAATTATATTTCCTGCCTGTTGTTATACTTACGCTGTTCCATATCAGATGCCCATGCATATGTTCCCTGTCGGTATGAACCGCATACACAGCCTCATAATCATCACCAAGTACGTCCTTTGCAAAATGCTCCAACACATACATTGCCTGCTCTGCCGTTACTTTTTCTTCCGGCGAAAATGATATGATCACATGATCCCCCTGTCTCTTACCAGTTTTATGAAATATATTCTTTGTCTCTTCCATCTGCTCAAATGCCGTATCCGGCAGGCAGTTAATACCGCCCACCAGTACACATTCTTCTGTCTTATCCGGATTCTGGATATATTCCAAAGCATTCTTTAAATGCGATGCCGGATTTCTGCCCTCTGATTCCATGATATTCAGGATCTTTGTAATCGCCATACTTCCAACACCTCCCGAATGTTTTCTTTACATCATCCAGACTATCCTGTAACTTGTCAATATCGCTGTAATACAACCTTCCCTGTGAATTGCCAAGCTTTACTGCCTGATTAATATTATTTGCAATACCTGCTATGATACGAATTGCTCTTGCCCTGTCCTCAGGATAACTTGTATCTATGTTGCCGCCTGTCCGGATCAATTCTCTTATATAGGCACTTGCTGTTATTCCAGTTCGTTTAAGTGCTGCTTTCAGAATATCCATATCTTTCTCCGACAGTTTTACAGAAATCTTATAATCTTTCCTGTCAGACTTGTATCTTCTCTTTCCATCTGCCATGCGTTTCTCCCCTTTCGTAGTTTTCTAATGCTGCATCAAACCAATCTCTTTTTATCTGTACCATTGCTTTTTCATCCTTTCTAAACTTCATCCTGTTTGCTTATCACAGAATCCTCAACTGCCGCTTCATAATCCTTTTCTTCTGCAACCTTACTCCGGTTACGCTGCGGCTCATAATCCGAATTGTAATAATCTTTGTAACCATAGATTTTCTGTTCAAAGTACTTCCGTGGGCATTTGCCCCGCATGGTGAAATAACCTTTTGCCTCAAGCTCTACATTATATTCCTTTATAATTGCATATGCCTTTGTCATCCCGATACCAAGCATCTGGCTTATCTCACCTGCATCTATGAATGCTTCCTTTATACCCTTCATGCAACTCCTCCTCGTTAATCTTAGTACACTTTTGTGTTCCTTGTAATTCGTATTATATAGTACACATTT
>ERZ837590.1614-NODE-1614-length-10921-cov-2.456654_pt1 | contig 10921 bp, 7 predicted proteins | sample MGYA00519573_ERZ837590 | MGnify/ENA primary metagenome ERZ837590 (study PRJEB31850, sample SAMEA3708820) | human gut metagenome | biome: human gut; feature: human-associated habitat; material: faeces | place: China | collected 2014 ... | reverse complement strand
ATAAGGTTTTGATAACCTTTAACTATAAAGAAGGTACACAGACCATCACGTTTGAAAATGTTGCAGAAGCTTTATCATTCATGTTCTCAATTTCATACACATATTCGAGAACACAAGGGGTTTCATCTGGCACAATTACTGTAAATTTCTTTTCCGCTTCATTATATTGGAACTGGAATGCTGATGCAGAAAGTTCCTCCCCTTTATAATGATTGCTTGCTTTTGTCGGATCATAACTATACAGTTTGACATTCTCTGTCGGAAGAGCAACCGAAAGACCATCTGCACTCAAAGTATCAGTCAGTGTAAGTGGCTTTCCATTATTCAACTTTTCGCCTGCTGCATTGATTATGATATAATACTTCACCTCATTTGAAGGCTTACTATCTTTCTCATCAATAAGCTGTTCACCGTCTTTTGCTAAAATAGGCACATGGCGCTCAATTGTTGTTTCCTGAGGTTCAAGCTTACCATTCCAACCTGCAATATTGGTATACGTTTTTTCAGCAGTTTTTGGATTCTTCCAGAACTCATCTGTCACTGTCACTGTGTAATTAATAGCAAATCCATAATCTCCCTTTGAAAATTTCTCTGGGAATCCACCTTTGAACTTTATAGTTAACTTCTGACCATCTACTGTTATCTCTGGTTTATTTGCTTCAGCGGTAATGTCATAGCCACTATCACCTGGATATTCCCAACTATTGCTATTTAAAAATTTCACTTCGACATCTTCTGGCTTTAATGTAAGACCATCTGGAAGGGTATCGATTACTGTAAATTCCTTTGTGCTATCTGGAAATACCACTATTTTATATTTCAACTGTCCATTTGCTTCATTGAAATCTACCTTCCATGATCCAGAACGCCAACCATAATTGCCATGCTGATCCTTTGCATAAACATACTTAAACAAGCGCTTTTTCTTGGTATAACTAGCATTTGCATCATGAAATACATTTCCAACTGTCGCTGTATTACGAACCGTCACTGTCTCTCCATCTTTCAAATCCGCAACTGAGAACAAGCTCTTGTAGCTAATGTTTATTGCATCTCCACTCCAGTTTCCTTGTGGATTCAGTTCCAATATAAATCTTACCACACGACTTTGTTCATCAGTTACTTCTTTGCCATTTGCATCATAACAAGTAAGCTTGTATTGAATCTTTTTCTTTAAAAAATATTTAAAAAAACTTTCATCAAGCAACGCCTTTGTTGTATAGTGAAGATTTTCATTGATGCTACCACTATTGTCTGTCATAACATCTGTTACAGTGAAAGAATCTGTCGTATCCTTTTCAGGATTTAATACGATGGTCCATTCCTGCTGTACTGTTGTTCCATCTTCCAGTAGCTTCTGATTATTAGCAGTCTTCTTTTCTTTAAAGAGATCCGATTTACTTACACGTACATCGGTTCCTGTTTTATAATCACCCGCTTTCGCTTCATTGTGATAGGTTACGGAAGTACTATTTCCATACTCAATCTTAGTCTTGTATGTAATTGAATACGAACAACCATCTTTCACCGTAAGCTTACCATCTTTGTACGCTGTGTCGGTCACATCCGTTTGCTTCCAACCGTTCTTCGTGTCCGTTTCAATAATTTTGAAATTCTCAGCCTTTGATAAATCAATCTTCTGACCATTCAGTAAATCCACAATCGTATATTCACCTGCAACATTGCTCAGATGATTTGGATTTACATCTATTGTCCACTCAATTGCCTGATTATTGTCAGTAGCACTTCCTGACTTTCTTATCATCTGCTTCGATATTTCAGCATTTACTTGATCTTTTGATTTCCAAGTATCTCCTTTATATCCATTTGCTTCATTCCAAATACTTGCAGAACCATCGCCTACTACTTTTCCATAATCTACCTCATATGAAACAGTATAGGTCTCACCAGCATTCAGTGGCGGCAGTTTTAACGTATATTCATTACTTCCACTGCTACTTTTACTTGTGTAATCCGAATCAGTATAATCGACTTCTACATTGTCTTTTGTCACTTTTGGTTTTCCCACTGTGACCTTATCTAGTCCAGAATACGATAACTTATCAACGATCTTAACCGTCTCACCATCTGTTCCACGCTTACTGCTTGCGGTTATTGTATAGATAATCTTTCCGTCTTCCGCTTCACTTCTTGTCTTTTTTATGGTAAGATCAGAATCCTTCGGCTTTGGCTTAATTGTATAGGTCTTTCCATCAGCTGTAAACTTAATCTCTTTGCTCTCGGAACTATTATCTAAGGATGCAGTACCTGAAAAATCAATTCCACCAATAAATTCACCATCTGTTGTAAAGAAAGTATCATTAAATGTAATTGTAATTTTTCCATCCGTGTCAATCGTATAATCTCCCAAATTATCATACGCTGCACCAGCAATTGTTCCTTTAATGTTACCACTTAAGCTCTGATTTGGTCGTACACCATCTGGAAGCTGATAAATAAGAGTACGCTTTTCTTGTGTTATCTTTCCATGTTCCACTTTATACTCAAGCGAAACCTTTACTTGATCACCATCCTGAAACTCACTTGCATCCACATAATTATCACCATTTTTCTTTTTCATTTCTATACTTGTTATATAGTCTGCAAGGTTTACATCGTTCTCCAATGTCATAGTACCATTCTGTATAGGTGCATAATTTGGATAATCATTCTGTATAATGCTACCCTGTCCCACAATCCTCTCATCATCTGTCTGATACTCTTGTTCTTCTACCAGACCATCATGATTGCTCTGTGCAACAGTAATTAACTCCATACCATCTTCTTCTTTTTCTGTAACGTCTGTTATGATGCCAACATGGTCAGCAATACCATCTCCATCATTATCAAAGAAAATGACATCTCCTGGTGATGGAATCAGATCTTCTCTGCTTGAATATAAATTTAACTCGGTCAGATTATCAATCCATGTTGTCAAATCTGAATCATATCCAATATCTGTGATACCGATATAATCTAAACAGAATTTCACCAGATCATGTTTTGAACTTCCATCATATCCATTGGCCAGAATCCTGTAAGCTGTGGAAGCTCACTACTCTCCTCTTCTGCCTCTGAAGTGTTTTCTTCGGTGGATGCTTCTTCACTTGTCAGCTCTTCTTCAGATGTTTCCTCAGTAGAAGTCTCTTCGAAGCTCTCCTCTTCAGAACTCTCTTCCTCTAAGCTTTCTGCCTCTATGGAAGAACTTTCCTCTGGCTCAGATTCGGACTCTGCCTCTGATTCTTCTTCACTTACTGCTTCAAAGCTTGTTTCTTCTGCATCGGTGTCTGCCTCACTTGAAGCCTCTTCGATCTGGCTGCTTGCTTCCTCTGTTGAGATTTCATCTAAGCTTACAGCTTCTGTACTTGCTTCTTCTAAGCTTGCTTCTTCTGTACTTAACTCTTCAGAACTGATTTCTTCTGTGGAGTTTTCCTCAGTTGAAGCATCTCCACTGGTAACTTCTTCACTCTGGCCACTGGTCACTTCTTCACTGGTTACTTCCTCGCTAACCACTGACGACTGCTCTTCACTCTGACCACTGCCCTTATAGCACTCGTCTGTATGTACATGCTCTACTCTGTCACAGATTAATGTCTCTACGAGAACCTGCTTTTCTGTAAAGCACTCGTCGCTGTGCTTATGCTCTTTTAATTCTAGCTTTCCACATGCAAGTACGCCGTCTTTGTAGCACTCTGCTGTGTGTGTATGAAGCTCTGCTGGCTCTTCGCAGATTAGTACCTGCACATCCTGATAGCAGGCTTCGCTGTGTGTGTGACCTGCGCTTTCTGGAATCGTACATGTCAGTACGTCATTCCACTCGTAGCATTCGTCACTGTGTGTATGCTCTTCTAGTGTGCAGATTAAATTGCCTTCTGCATCGTAGCAGCCTTCGCCGTGTGTATGCTCTTCTTTGCCGCAGATTAATGCGCCCTGCTGTTTTGTGTAGCATTCAGGCGTATGAGTATGACCAACTGACTCTTCCTGTGTGCAAACTAGCTGCTTTTGCATCTGATAGCACTCTGGTGTGTGCTGATGCAGCTTATGCTCTGGAATGGTGCATACTAGATTGCCGTCTTTGTCGTAGCAGGATGCGTCATGTTCATGAATCACAAAGTCTGCATAACCACAGATCAGCTTATGCTCTGCATCGTAGCAGGCATCTGTATGCTTATGTACACCTAGTGAATCTGTCGTACAGGCAAGCTCTTTCTCCTTCTCATAATGCGAGCTATAACAGTTTGCGTCGTGTTTGTGCTCTGTAATACCGCACTCTGCTTTGTTTTCCATGGTGATGGCCGGCAGAATCAGCATATATGTCGTTACAAACACAACAACAACCGCCAGTGTGGTAACTATTCTATACCACATTTGACGTTTCTTATGATCCTTCATGATTGAACGAATCTGTTTTCTTAACGGATTTTCCAAAACAGACGCCCCCTTTCTCCTACTTGATCTGGCCAAAGTTTGTAAATGGCCAGACACAAAATACTAATTTTCCAACAATTTGCTCCTGTGCCACACATCCGACAGATGTGCTTCTGCTGTCAACTGAAACGCTTCGATGATCACCCATCACAAATACTCTTCCTTCAGGCACTTGATATGGCAGGTCAATATCACATTCGCCAAGCGCCTTTTCAAATACGTATGGCTCGTCGAGGGGTGTTCCATTTACTGAAACATTTCCCTCTTCATCGATATCTACCCACTGTCCTGCTGTTGCAATTACACGTTTTACTAAGATCTTATTATTGTAGTAGAATGCAATTATGTCCTGAGCTTCAAATTCCGAACCAGAAACAGAGACAACTATGTCTCCATCTGATAAGGTCGGCGTCATGGACGTACCATAGATCTGTAAAACAGGCAACACTAAAGTAGCCACCAGTACTGCTACTGCTGCAACTGTAATAAGTGTATAAACCGTGCTTCGAAGCGTGCTCCTGTAGTTCTTTTTATAAAGCTCTCTGTGAAGCTCTTTTTCAAGAACCTCTATCGGCGGCACTTCAAGTGGTTGTTTTTTATTTTTTTTCATGAGACACCTCCACCTACACTGGGAGGTGCCTCAAGGCATGTCCATGTGCTTGGATCACTGCCTTCACTAGAATTGTTTTTCTCGATCTCTTCTTTTTCTAACTGAGCATACAGAGCATCTCTTTTTGCCTCGCTCTCATAACGAAGCCGTCTGCAATACTCTTGTGTATCTTCTCTCATCACAGCACATGCATCGAGTGTCTTCTGACGAAGCGCCTGAAACTCTACATTCTTTTCATGCTCCATACGCTTGATACTTTCGATGTATTGGGATGCTGCCTGATCTGCAGCTTTGAATATGTCGTTTAATGCGAGAGCTGCTTCTGCAATCGAACCTGTCTGCTGCAACTGAATCGTCCGATCATCAAGCTGTTTCTGAAGCTTCGCCACCTCCTTTTTAAGTGACTCGACTTCTTTTGACTGCTCGATAAGCATTTCAAGAAGCTCCGCGCGACTTAAACGTTTGCTGTCTCTGCCCTCTTTGCTGTCATCTCCCTGCATATTCCATACTCCTTCCAAGTTTTCACCGTTGCCAGTTGAACTGGTGAACATGCTGTTTTTTTCGCTTGTCTAAACAGTAGCACATTTCAAACACTTTGTAAAGTACCTTTTTTGTTTTTTTTTCATACTTTCTTGCGATTTTTTTCATTTTTATTGTAATTATCTATAATCATAGTTTACATATATGTCTCTGTTTAATGCAAATCGTATAATAGGAATAGGTTTGACTTCTCTCCTCTATTATGCTATAATGTAAGAAATTTTTAAGATTTGTAGTTAATGTGATTTTTTATATAACGGGGGAATTTCAATGGTTGTTATAAGTAAAACGTTTTCGATCCCGCAATTTTATGATTCTCATGCGATTGCACCCTTAAAGGATCTTGTATTTCTTGATATTGAGACGACAGGACTCACACCTGCTACCTCTTCTATTTATCTGATTGGTGCGGTCTATCATCAGCAGATGGAGTGGCATATCAGACAATGGTTTTCTGATTCGCTTAATTCTGAGCAGGAGATCCTTGAGGACTTTTTTTCTTTTATAAAAAATTATCAGGTTATTGTTTCTTTTAATGGCGAAACCTTTGATCTTCCTTTTTTAAAGAAATGTGCTGCTGCCTATGGCCTTAATACTGATGTGCTTGACAATATTCGCAGCTTTGATCTGTACCGCCACCTGCGTCCTGTAAAAACACTTCTGCAGCTTGAGAACTTAAAACTTGCAACACTTGAAAGCTATTTAAATATTTCAAGACTAGATCAGGCTACCGGCAAGGAGATGATCGCTGTTTATCACGATTATCTTGAGACTGGTGATAAGCGTCTTTATCAGGTGCTTCTTCTTCACAATGAGGATGATTTAAAGGCTCTTCCTCAGATTATGCCGCTTTTGTCTTATCTTGATATATTCCGCAGTGAGTGGACACTTGCCGGCTATTCCTTAAGCACTGCATCGTCCTCTCTTACTATTGTGGTGGACTGTTCTGTTAAGGTCCCGGTAGCTGTGACGCGTGAGCTGCCGCTTTGCCGTTTATCGATCCGTGCGAACCAGATCATTATTGAGATTCGTGCTTTTGTCGGGGAATTAAAGTATTTCTTTGATAATTATAAGGATTATTATTATCTTCCTGATGAGGACCGCGCTGTTCATAAGAAGGTCGGCCAATATGTAGATCCGGAGCATCGTGTTCAGGCAAGTGCTTCTACCTGCTACACAAAGAAAAGCAGTACTTTTCTTCCGCTCTCGCATGAGGATATGTTTGATCTTTATAAAGAGGAGTATTCTTCCAAGCAGCTTTTTACAGAATATATAGCTGATCCTGATTTTATTCTCGCCTATGCACATAATGTACTCGAAGATGCACTGAGATGTGCTGTACCTGTTCCTTCTGAAGAGGCGCAGGAAGCACCGCCGGAATTATTTTCTTGAACCGCTTGCTTTTCTTCGCTTTCTTTAATCAAAAACGACCGGGTAGTTTTTTCTACCCGGTCGTTTTAAATTCACTTTATTTGATGTATTTCTTACGGATTATTCCTGATCCTCATCGTTTGCAAGAGCCTTCATGCTCAGGCTGATCTTCTTTGCATCTACGTTCAGGTCTACTACCTTTGCGGTGATTTCCTGACCGATGGACAGAACATCCTGTGGCTTCTCTACGCGCTCTCTGGAAATCTGAGAAACGTGAAGCAGTGCATCAACACCTGACTCTAACTCTACGAATGCACCGAAGTCAGTCATACGTGCTACCTTACCAGTAACAACAGTACCTACTGCAAACTTCTCTTCTGCATCCTTCCACGGATTCTCCTCCGGGAACTTCATGCTCAGTGCGATACGATTTCCATCGATTGCCTTTACAAGAACCTTAACCTTATCACCACTCTTGAATACCTTCTTAGGATTCTCGATACGGCCCCAGCTCATCTCAGAAATGTGAAGCAGACCATCTGCTCCGCCTAAATCTACGAATGCACCGAAATCTGTAACGTTCTTTACAGTACCCTCAACGGTCTGACCAACCTCAAGCTTTGCGAAGAGCTCTTCCTGCATCTTCTTCTTCTTCTCGATGATCAGCTCCTTGCAGTTACCGATAATTCTGTGCTTCTTCGGGTTGAACTCAGTAACGATAAACTCAACTTCCTGTCCCTTGTACTTCTCAAGATTCTTCTCGTATACATCGGATACAAGGCTTGCCGGGATAAATACTCTGGTCTGATCAACTACTACGCTTAATCCACCAGTGGAGATCTCAGTAACAACTGCCTTTAATACAGTCTTGTTCTCGAATGCGTCCTCAAGAACCTTGCTTCCTCTCTCTGCCTGCAGCTTGCGTACAGAAAGCTGAACCTGGCCCTCGCCGTCGTTCATCTTAACAACCTTAGCCTCGATCTCATCGCCAACCTTTACAAGGTCGCACAGATTTGCATTCGGGATGTTGGTAAATTCGTTGCGGCTAATGACAGCATCTGCTTTATATCCTATATTTAGGACAATCTCGTCTTCCTTTACTGCAATAACCTGACCGGATACAACTGCGCCCTGGCTAATTGCAACTTCTTTCTGCTCACTTAATAATTGTCCGAATTCGTCTGACATGGTGTAGAACCTCCTCAATGATTATATTCGGGGTTGAAGCCCCTCCTGTAACACCCACCCTGTCTGCTGTCAAAAACCAATTGGTGTCTAGGTCCTCAGCGGTTTGTATGTAATGGGTATTATTACATTCTTTTTTGCATATTTCAAACAGCTTCTGCGTGTTGGAGCTATGACTCCCACCTATGACCAGCATGCCATCTACTGAGGCTGCGAGACTGGCTGCTTCCTCCTGCCGGTTTCTGGTTGCATTGCAGATAGTGTTAACGCAATTTATATTGTACTCTTTTTTTTCTAATTGGTCAACTATATTTTGAAATTTAATGTAGTGAAATGTCGTTTGTGCTGCCACAAAAACGGGTTTTTTAGGGTCTAATACCAGCTTTTGTGCTTCTTCTGCATCTTTTACAACTGATGCGCCGTCTGTGCTCCATCCTACAATGCCTACAACCTCTGGATGCACAGGATTTCCGGCTATGACGATCTGGTAGCCTTCTTTTGACTTTTCTTCTACAAGACGGTGAATCTTTTTTACAAACGGACATGTCATGTCAATGACACGCATGCCAAGCTCACGCATCTTTGTTTCGGTGTCACGGCCAACACCATGGGAGCGGATTATGACAATGCCTTTTTTAAGTGCTGCAAGCGACTCTAATGTGTCAACTACCTGCACACCTTTATTCTTTAAATCGTTGACCACTTCATCGTTGTGGATGATTGGGCCAAAGGTATAGATTGGTGTATCCTTTTCTTCCTCAAGACAACGATAAACTTCGTTTACTGCGCGGCGCACGCCAAAGCAAAAGCCCGCGCTTTTTGCCAGAATTACTTCCATCAGCGTGCCGCCTTTGCAAGCTCTACTACCTTTGCTGCTGCCTCTTCAATTGTCATGTTTGACGTATCAAGGTATACAGCATCATCAGCCTGCTTTAACGGTGCGATATCTCTGTGCGTGTCACGGTAGTCGCGCTCTTTAATATCGGCAAGCACAACGTCATATGGCGTATTATCGCCCTTTGACTGCAGCTCTAAGTAGCGTCTTCTTGCCCTTTCCTCGGCACTTGCTGTCAGAAAGATCTTTACATCTGCATTAGGAAGAATACATGTGCCAATGTCTCTTCCATCCATGATGATATCATTTTCCTGTGCAATCTGTCTTTGAAGTGATAAGAGATGCTCTCTTACAGCCGGCACTGCACCAACTACAGATGCCATATGACCAATATGTTCTTTTCTGATCTCTTCACTTACATCCTCACCATTTAAATATACATGGCGCTCACCGTCGATATAACGAATAGAAACTTCTGTCTCTTTAGCAGTCTCTCCAATAGCGTTTGTATCTTCTTCTGGCACATGCTTACGATATACATACAGACCGATTGCGCGGTACATGGCGCCTGTATCTACATATATATAAGAAAGCTCGCTTGCTGCAAGCTTTGCGATGGTGCTTTTTCCGGCTCCTGCCGGACCATCAATTGCGATATTAAAACCCATTTGTTTGTCTCCTTTTCTTTTTACGATTCTTCTGCGAGGCGTTTCGGTGAAGTGTTTGTCACGCTATTCACGTATTTATACAATACTATCCCCTACCAGGCTTCCCGTGGACCATGCAAGCTGCAGGTTGTAGCCCCCTGTGAGGGCATCAATGTCTAGTAGTTCGCCTGCAAAATACAGTCCCTGTACAAGCTTTGACTCCATGGTCTTTGGCTGTACTTCCTGCACTTTGACGCCGCCCTGCGTGATAATGGCTTCATTATAACTCCTGACACTAAGAATGGTCAATGGGAGATTTTTGGTTAAAGAAACAAGATGGGCACGCTCTTCTTTTGTGATGGCGTTTACTTCCTTGTCTGGATTTATGCCTGACAAAATGACGATCTGCTCTGCTAGTCTTGCCGGAAATAAGCCATTTAATGCATTTTTAAACTGCTTATTTTTTTCCTGTGAGAAGTCTCGCAAAAGTCTTGCATCAAGCTGCTCGTCTGTAAGCGCCGGCTTTAAGTCTATGAAAGCAGAAAGCGGATTTTTATCAAGCTTTTTGACTATTTTACTGCTTGCACTTAATACAAGTGGTCCGCTGATGCCAAAATGAGTGAACAACATCTCTCCAAAATCCTCATACAGCTTCTTTTTGCCGTCTTTTACAGTGAAGGTAACATTTTTAAGTGACAGTCCCTGCAGTGTGCGGCACCAGTCTTCTTTTGTGTTAACTGGCACTAATGCCGGAAAGCATGGTGTCACTGTATGACCAAGCTCTCTTGCCATGCGGTGTCCGTCTCCCGTGGAGCCTGTTGACGCATAGGAAAGACCTCCTGTTGCAAGCACTATGGCATCGGCGCTTATTTTTTTTCCATCGGAAAGTGACACGCCTGCTGCACGTCCTTCTTCGGTGATGATATGCGTTACTTCTTTATTTAATATAATTTCTACGCCAGCCTTTTTTAAAAGGCGTGAAAAACAGCTTATGATATCGGAGGACTTATCTGACTCTGGGAATACGCGCTGACCTCTTTCTATCTTAAGCGGACATCCGCCGTTTTCAATAAGTTCCATGACATCTGTGTTGCTGCAGTCAGAAAACGCACTGTAAAGAAAACGTGGATTTGTCACGATCTGGCTCATGATTGTCTCCATATCGGAGGCATTTGTCACGTTGCATCGACCCTTTCCTGTGATAAAAAGCTTTTTGCCAAGCTTTTCATTTTTCTCAAGCAGTGTCACATCATGACCATTCTCGGCTGCCTTTAATGCAGCCATCATTCCAGCGGCACCGCCGCC
>ERZ837590.1607-NODE-1607-length-10938-cov-28.910503_pt1 | contig 10938 bp, 9 predicted proteins | sample MGYA00519573_ERZ837590 | MGnify/ENA primary metagenome ERZ837590 (study PRJEB31850, sample SAMEA3708820) | human gut metagenome | biome: human gut; feature: human-associated habitat; material: faeces | place: China | collected 2014 ... | reverse complement strand
CCAGCTTTCTCATAGCAGCTAACTGGTTGATTTATATCTATGCTGTGGGTCATGGGCAAGCGACGCAGGCTAGTCTGGGCTATTATATTATGCCTATTGTCTCCATACTATTTGCCCTCATTTTTCTTCGTGAATCATTGAGCAGAACCATGTGGGCAGCAGTAGTCTTAGCTTTTATAGGAGTCTTAGTTCTTGTTGTCAATACAGGAAAGCTTCCCATGGTTTCTTTGGGGCTAGCTCTGAGCTTTGGTTTCTACGGTCTCATCAAAAAAGGGGTTAAGCTCTCCAGTGACGTAGCCATGCTAGTAGAAAGTGGATTGCTACTACCTTTTGTAGCTATCTATCTCATTTTCTTTTCTCCAGAATCATTTTCTTCCTATTCGAGTATGGAAATGTTTCTCCTAGCCATCTCAGGTGTAGTGACGGCTGTTCCCTTACTTTGCTTCTCGGAGGCAGTCAAAAGGGCACCGCTTAACCTTATCGGTTTCATCCAGTATCTTAATCCTACCATTCAACTTCTCGTAGCCATTCTCATTTTTGGTGAGACAGTCAGCATTGGAGAATTGAAAGGTTTTCTCTTTATCTGGATAGCCATCCTAGTCTTTGTAACTGGCCAAATAGTAACATTTCGTAGAAGTTCCTGATAGCTATCGGGAACTTTTTATAATGTCGACCTAAAAATGAGCCAAGTTTATCTGACAATTTTAGAACTTTAAGATATAATAGTATTATTAGATTAAAATAGCGGAGAATTTTATGCGAAAAATGAAAAAGCTAGTGAGCTATCTGCTTCTGCTCGCTATCCCAGTTGCCATTGCTGCAGGTCTGTTTGTCTTTAACGGTTCAGGTTATCGTTTGTCAGAACAAGATGCAGCCGACATTGCTTACAAAAATGCAGGTGTCAAAACTTCTGAGATTTCTCAATCAACAGTTTCGAAATCACGTTCTGGGCTTCACGGAAGTTATGAGATTAGTTTCACAACGTCAGACAACCATTTTGAGTATACGATTGACGGTCAGTCAGGATCTATTTTGAAACATAAGAGTGACCATCCAACATCTAAGGATGAGGATGATACTCAAAAAAGTGAAGAGCCTAAAGACGAGACTCAACCTAGCGAAAGCAAGGAAGAGACAGCAGTATCCAAAGAAACTGCGCAAACGACAGCTCTTAACCATGCTGGCCTAGCTGAAGGTTCTGTGACCAACTTGAAAACGGATTTGAAGACTGAAGGAGACGGTAAAGTCTACAATATCAGCTTTGATTATGCTGCTAGTGGTCTACGTTATAAATACGCGGTAAATGCTGATTCAGGAGCTATCGTAGCCTATACGACTGAGTATCTGACAGGGGCTGCGACTCCTGCTCAGTAGGTCGCAGTTAGAGTGAAAGCTCTCCTTATTATTGAGGAAAATCCTTGCAATTTCTCTGAAATGGTGTAAACTTAAAGTGAAAACGGTAACAGTGGCTGTAAAGGTTGCCGTAGAATCAAGGAGGCTTTGACCATGAAAGAATTCCAAGCATTTAAAGACACGCTTAGCAATAAGGCTCTCAAAGCCATTTACGAAGAAAGTAAATTGGAAGTCCAAGACGAAACAACTGAAGGTACAGAAGCTTTCTCACTAGCCTTGGCAACCCAAATGGCTATCAATCTACTTGAAAGCTATGAAAAATGGCTAAAAGAAGAAAGAGCTAAGGAAGAAAAATAAGATACAATCCTTGTCGGCAGACAGGGATTTTTCTTATGAAAAATAAAAAAGGAAACATTGTATGTATGTTTCAAGGTGGAATCTGTAGTCTGATTTATTCTGATAACATCTTCCCCACAATTTCATTTGTCTTGAGATTAAAAATATGATAGAATAAGACCATTCAGAGGTGCTTTGAAGCCCATTTGTCACAGGAAGCGGTGGTACTGAGAAATCCGCACAAATGTCAAAGCTGGTTGCTGATGGTCAAATTGAATCAAGAAAGCTGTGAGTGGTTGCCACTCAAAACTGGGTGGTACCGCGGATACACATTCGTCCCTGTCATATTATGGCAGGGATTTTCTATATCTTTTAAAGAACGAAGACCGAAGGTCGCAGGTGAATTTAGAGATATTGATGCAGACGGAGCGAAAGCGAGGTCTACGTTCCTACCAAAGGAGGGTGACATGAAGCAATCTTTTGAGACCAGTAAATTGTACTATGGTTTTCCCATTTTTATCTTGGGTTACCAGGACCAGACCTATGGTTATAATGTGACGACTTGTAGTTCCTCCTATAGTCTAGGTGATTGGCTTGTTATTGGAGTCGGTAGCGAGGAAAATGCGGCAGACCAGATTAAACATTATCAGAAATTTACGGTTAATATCCCTGATGAAAACCTCATGCTAGAGATGGAACAGGCTGGTTTTATTAGCCATCGAGAAAAGATTGCTAAACTTGGCCTAGATTTCCAACCTTCTAAACTGACACAAGCACCTATTTTGGATGCTTGTCCAGTCGTTCTGGATTGCGAAGTTGACAGAATTATTGAGGAAGATGGTATCTGTCATATCTTTGCTAAGATTCTAGACCGTCTGGCTGAATCTGATTTGTTGGATGATAAGGGCCATTTTAAAAATGACCGCTTTGCACCGACTTACTTTATGGGTGATGGTCATAAGCGTGTCTATCGCTATCTAGATGACCGAGTCGACCTCATGGGAAGCTTCATCAAGAAAGCGAGGAAGAAGGATGACAAGAGCTGAATTGCCGGAACGAATCGAAACGGAGCGTCTTCTTTTACGAGTCCGAACAGTGGCGGATGCAGAAGATATCCATGCTTACGCCAGTCTTCCAGAAGCCTCTTACCCAGCAGGCTTTCCACCCGTTAAGACCTTGGAAGATGAGATATATTATCTAGAACATATCCTTCCTGAGCGAAATCAAAAAAATAATCTCCCAGCAGGCTATGGAATCGTGGTCAAAGGAACCGATAAGGTTATTGGCTCTGTTGACTTCAACCATCGCCACGAAGATGATGTGCTTGAAATTGGCTATACCTTGCACCCAGACTATTGGGGTAGAGGCTATGTGCCAGAAGCAGCGCGTGCTTTAATCGACCTAGCTTTTAAAGATTTGAGTCTTCACAAGATTGAGCTGACATGTTTTGGCTACAATGTCCAAAGTCAACGCGTCGCTGAGAAGCTTGCTTTTACCCTCGAAGCTCGCATCCGAGACCGCAAAGATGCTCAAGGCAACCGCTGTGATGATTTGAGATACGGCTTGTTGAAGAGTGAATGGGAGAATTTAAACTGTTAGTTGAACTGTTCGAGAAAAGCGAACAGTTGGGGAAAAGAAAAAAAGAGAGAATGAATTATCTATTTATGGACGAAAAAGGTCCACAAAATTCTTTTAAAATTACACAGCCATTTGATAAACAAAACAAATTATCTTATGCTAACGATAATATGCATTCCTATGTTGCTAATGTGATTCAAATTGATAAAGTAGTCTATGAGTTAATTGAACAGGAGTATAATCAAATTGTTGAAACTTATTTATCAAGCAGAAAACAACTTTGGCAATCATTAAAAAATAAGAATAAAGAACTTAAAGGTTTAGATTTGTTGAAATCAAACTTTGAGTATGGAATTGCTTCTATGAAAAATAATGAAGTTCAGTTTTATTTAGCCATCTTTAAGATGCTAAACAAATTCGAAGTTGATAATTTATTGTTTATGATTAGCAAAATGTCGATTATTACCTCATCAAGATTAACTAACTTCTTTTATTTTTTAGATGAAGAGACAGATTTTTCACCGTATATTGCTAAATATGTTTTAACCAAATATGCTGAAATTGAGGCTTCAAAAAAAGTTATTGAAGCTTTATTGGATAAAACATTGCCAACAAGACCTTTGTTGAAACTAATAAAGCAGGATTTGAATAGGATAATTAATAATAATCAAGGAAATATGAGGATGGCTCGGCAATTAGTCATTTACCAACAACTCATTATTTCAATGGATAGGGTAATTAATGACCATAAAATTAAGTTGTTTGAACCGGAATTAAAACTATCTTTCGATTGGAATAAGGTAAAGTGGGCATTTGATTTGTGGATGACTGAGCAAAGATATCCTGATGATAACATTGAATGGATCCTTTTCTTAGATGAAGGAATACCTAGTGACATATTTAGTAGTTTAAAGATAAATAAAATTGAAGAGTCTTGTAATTCTAGAGACTATGTCGGATTACAAATAACAGATATGATTGTTGTTTTGATTGGAAAGCTGGTTTCACAAATAACAGCAAACACTAGGTATGATTTTAATAAACCTGATAAGAGGGTATTATTAAATGAGAAATATTTTGATTTAAATGAACAACAATATAACTTAATTACAGAGTTGAATAAATTTCTTTTAGATAAAAAAACAAATTATCATTTTGTTAATGATGCTTATTTTGACGAATCTTTGTTAATTCAAGTTTATATTAGTTACATTGCTTCGTTTGATAATTTTGAGCAGTATAAGTCAGTTGATTTAAGTGACCATGTTGAGCGCTATTTCCTTAATTTTGCTAAGAAATCTGAAGAAAAATATTATGAAGGAATGAAACATGAACTAATGACAAGAGTTTGTTTTAGCAGTTTAAAAAAAGGAATAGAAGAAGGTCTAGTTAGGCCGTTATAAAAAGATAGGAGAACACACATGTCTAAAGAACTTTCACCTAAATACAATCCAGCCGAGGTTGAGGCTGGTCGTTACCAAAAATGGCTTGACGAAGATGTTTTCAAGCCTTCAGGCGATAAAAAGGCTAAGCCTTATTCAATCGTTATTCCACCACCAAACGTAACTGGTAAACTTCACCTCGGTCACGCTTGGGATACAACCTTGCAAGATATCATCATCCGTCAAAAACGTATGCAAGGCTTTGATACACTTTGGCTTCCAGGAATGGACCACGCAGGTATTGCCACTCAAGCTAAGGTTGAAGCGCGTTTGGCTGAAGACGGCATCTCTCGTTATGACCTTGGCCGTGAATCTTTCTTGACTAAAGTCTGGGAATGGAAAGACGAGTATGCCTCAACTATCAAGCAACAATGGGGTAAGATGGGACTATCTGTAGACTACTCTCGTGAGCGTTTCACCCTTGATGAAGGCCTTTCAAAAGCCGTTCGTAAAGTCTTTGTAGAGCTTTACAAAAAAGGCTGGATTTACCGTGGCGAATTTATCATCAACTGGGATCCCAAAGCCCGTACAGCCCTTTCTGATATCGAGGTTATTCACAAGGATGTTGAAGGTGCTTTCTACCACATGAATTACATGTTGGAAGATGGTTCACGTGCCCTTGAAGTGGCAACGACACGTCCTGAGACTATGTTTGGAGATACTGCCGTAGCTGTTAACCCAAATGATGACCGTTATAAAGACTTGATTGGTCAAAATGTTATCTTGCCAATCTTGAACAAACCCATCCCAATTGTTGGGGACGAACACGCAGACCCTGAATTTGGTACTGGTGTGGTTAAAATCACTCCTGCCCATGACCCTAATGACTTTTTGGTTGGTCAACGTCATAACTTGCCACAAGTCAATGTCATGAACGATGATGGTACCATGAATGAATTGGCTGCTGAATTCAACGGTATGGACCGCTTTGAAGCACGTAAGGCTGTTGTCAAGAAATTGGAAGAAATCGGTGCTCTTGTTGAAATCGAAAAGATGACTCACTCAGTTGGTCACTCAGAGCGTACAGGTGTGCCTGTTGAGCCACGCTTGTCTACTCAGTGGTTCGTCAAGATGGATCAATTGGCCAAAAATGCCATTGCTAACCAAGACACAGACGATAAGGTTGATTTCTACCCACCACGTTTCAACGATACTTTCCTCCAATGGATGGAAAATGTCCACGACTGGGTTATTTCTCGTCAGCTCTGGTGGGGTCACCAAATCCCTGCTTGGTACAATGCTGAGGGTGAAATGTACGTTGGCGAAGAAGCACCAGAAGGTGACGGATGGAAACAAGACGAAGATGTCTTGGATACTTGGTTCAGTTCTGCCCTCTGGCCATTCTCAACTATGGGTTGGCCTGACGTGGAAGCAGAAGACTTCAAACGTTACTTCCCTACATCAACCTTGGTAACAGGTTACGACATCATCTTCTTCTGGGTGTCTCGTATGATCTTCCAATCATTGGAATTCACTGGACGCCAACCGTTTAAGAATGTTCTTATCCACGGTCTTATCCGTGACGAGCAAGGACGTAAGATGTCTAAGTCACTCGGTAACGGTATTGACCCAATGGATGTTATCGAGAAATATGGTGCCGATGCCCTTCGTTGGTTCCTTTCAAACGGTTCTGCACCAGGTCAAGACGTGCGTTTCTCTTACGAGAAAATGGATGCGTCTTGGAACTTCATTAACAAGATTTGGAATATCTCACGCTATATCCTCATGAACAATGAAGGTTTGACCTTGGATGCGGCGCGTGAAAATGTAGCTAAAGTGGCTGCTGGTCAAGCAGGTAACGATACAGACCGTTGGATTCTCCACAACCTTAACGAAACTATCGGAAAAGTCACTGAAAACTTTGATAAGTTCGAATTTGGTGTGGCTGGTCACATCCTCTACAACTTCATCTGGGATGAGTTTGCGGACTGGTATGTTGAGTTGACCAAGGAAGTGCTTTATAGCGACAACGAGGACGAAAAAGTCATCACACGTTCTGTTCTTCTTTACACCTTGGATCAAATCTTGCGTCTCCTTCACCCAATCATGCCATTCGTAACTGAAGAAATTTATGGCCAAATCTCTGAAGGAACGATCGTGACTGCGGAATACCCAGTAGTTCGTCCAGAGTTTGAAAACGAAGAAGCAGCAGCTGGTGTAGAAGCCCTTAAAGATGTGATTCGTTCAGTACGTAACTCTCGTGCAGAAGTGAACGTAGCGCCAAGTAAACCAATCACTATCTTGATCAAGACAAGCGACAGCAAGCTCGATGCTTTCTTTAATGATAATGTCAACTACATCAAACGCTTCACAAACCCAGAACACTTGGAAATTGCAGCAGATGTCGAAGTGCCTGACTTGGTTATGTCAAGCATCATCACAGGCGCAGAAATCTACTTGCCACTCGCTGACCTCCTCAATGTCGAAGAAGAATTGGCCCGTCTTGAAAAAGAATTGGCTAAATGGCAAAAAGAACTCGATATGGTTGGTAAGAAACTTAGTAACGAACGCTTCGTAGCCAATGCCAAACCAGAAGTCGTCCAAAAAGAACGCGACAAACAAGAAGATTACCAAGCTAAATACGATGCAACAGTCGTACGTATTGAAGAAATGAAGAAATTGGTTAGTGCATAGTAAATAAGGATTAGTTAAGGTATGTAGGAGAAGTACATATGATAAAAATCTCTCATTTGAAAATTAGTAATTTTAGATCGTTTACTAATCAAGACAATACAATTAGTGAACTTGATGTTTTAAATATTTTTGCGGGCCGAAATAATGTTGGGAAAACAAATGTTTTAAGAGCTATTAATTTATTTTTTAACCCCAAATCTTACAATCCAAGTATCGATAGAAATGCTATCAAAGAGATTACTAAAGGAGCAACTAAAGACCCAGTTATTACAGTAGATTTTGTCGATGATGAATTGGAAAGTGGTAAAGAGAGTAAATATCAAATATATTGTAACTTAAATAAAGAGGAATCTGAAATTTACAAGACAAATTCTAGACATGCAAAGCTAAATTCAAGTAGCAAAATAAAAAAATATCTGAGTACTAAATTTAAATGTGTGTATCTAAGTACTACAGACCAAGATTTATCTAGTCAAGCATTTTCTTTGCTAAATGATATGGTGTTAGAGTATTTTAAGAAGAAACATAAAAAAATTAAACAAACTGTAGAAGAGTTTGAAAGACAATATGATTTGTTATTGGGGACTTTTAAAGAACATATTAATGACATCGAGTCGGATTTAGATAACGAGTTTGAATTATTTAGAGAAAATCATATTGAAATAAAGCCAAAGCTAGTAATTGATGATAAAGCAAAGATCACGGAATTTTTATTGAAAAATATTTCTTTGAAGCTAGATGATGACTATGCTCAAATTATTGATGCTAAAGGAGCAGGGGTACAACGGACATCTGTTATTTTATTAACATTCTTTTTACTAAACGAGATTTTTCAAAAACATAATAAAATAATTTTATTAGATGAACCTGAAGCTTTTTTATATCCACTTTTGACAACGGGTTTAAAAGATTCAATTTTAGAACTAGTGAATAATGAAAATAATAAGTCTCAGTTATTTATAACTACTCACTCAAGAGAATTTTTAAAGGAAGTAAATAATCCTATCTTTAGATTCTATAACATTAGTCAGAGTAAAAGAGAACAATCTTATCAACGAAGTAAGAATGAATTTGATATTGTGAAAAATTCTGTAGTTAGTAAGTTCACTAATGAGATAAAAAATCAAGTGTTAAAAAATTATGGTTTATTAGATGAAGTCGATGATCATAGCGAAATTATAATATGTGAAGGAAAGACGGATAAAAATTATATTGAATATATATTAGATTCGAAACCTTATAGACCTCAAATAAGATATGAAAAATATCAGAATGATGAAGCTGATCTAAGTTTTGATTTTTTTGCAAAAGGAACAGAGTCAGTATTACCAATCTTGTTATACCTGGATAAAGTAAGTCAGGTTCATAGAAAAATTTTTATTTTACTAGATGGTGATGAAGCGGGCAAAAAGGCGAAAAAAAGGATAAATAAAGATAAAGGGAAATTTAAAAATTTTGAAATAAAAGTTTATATCCTTGAAAAGGATAAAGAAATTGAGGATATGGTATTTAATGAAGAATTGCTAATTGAAACGTTAAAAAAGACTTCCAAAGATTTTCTTGAAAGAGAACAAGAATTTGTAAAGTTTTTGTCTAATAAACGTGAACAGGGAAATCTCATTGATTTAACTAAGGAATTTATCTCATATCATAATATAGATTATCCAGAGGGGAGAATGAAAAGTGAATTATCTCAAAATATAGATAGAGACAGAATGAATAAAGAGTGGCTTTTAGATGAGCTTAACTCATTTTTCTATTCTGATGAGGTAATTTAATAATGGAAAGAGTTAGCTTAAAACCTATTTTGAAATGGGCAGGAGGGAAAAGACAATTACTTGATGTAATCAGAGAGCACTTACCTACAGATATTACTGTTTATGTTGAACCTTTTTTGGGTGGAGGTGCTCTTCTTTTTGACTTACAGCCTAAACGTGCGATTATTAATGATTATAATTCAGAATTAATGAATGTTTATAAAGTTGTGAAAGAAGATCCTCAGGCTCTTATTAATGCGCTTTATAATCATAAAGTTAATAATTCGAAAGACTATTTTTATAATATTCGAGAATTAGATAGATTGGAATCTTTTGCTAAATTAACAGATGTCGAAAGAGCTTCTCGAATTATTTACCTAAATAAGACGTGTTATAATGGTTTGTTTAGAGTAAATCAACTGGGCCAATTTAATACTCCCTTCGGCAGACATAAGAATCCCCAGATAATAAACGAGGAAATGATTAATAATATTTCTTATTACTTTAATAAAGCTAATTTGAAAATGATGACTGGAGATTATAAATTAGCATTAAGGCATTTAAGAAAGGGAAGTTTTGTTTATTTTGATCCTCCGTATCTACCTCTTAATTCTTCTTCGTTCACAGGGTATACAGAACTCGGATTTCCCATTGAAAAGCAGAGAGAGTTAAGGGACATTTGCATCAAACTTCATAAAAGAGGTATTAAATTTTTAGTATCTAATTCTTTTACCGATGAAATATTAGATTTATATAACGATGACAGTATCTTTAATATAAAGCAAATTGATGTTCCTAGAAAAATTAATAGAAATAGTTCGGGTAGAGTACCAACTAGCGAACTAATTATCTATAATTACGATATATAATTTCAAGATTGATAATACAGTAAAGTGTTAAAAAAATATGATATTAGATTAATATTTATTTCCGATTTTATATATTTTGAGATTTTTGTTGATATAATAGCCTTGGCATTCCAGCCTGTTCGAAGAGAGAAATTTTAGAAGATTTTTGAAAGTCGTACTTGATCATCTTTCCATGGCAATGAAGACAGGATGGTGCAGGGTAATCAAGTTTTGCTTGAATCTCGATGTGAGTATCTTTTTCAAAAACAAGTGAAATAATGATATTTTGGTATTTAATTCCGACTAGTTCTGTGGTATTCTTAATAAGTCTCATAAGTTCTTCCTAATGATGGTTTTGTCGCTTTTCATTATAGTTCTTATGGGACTTTTTGTGTACACTCAAAAGGCTCTATAATCTCTACAGTGGTTTTTACCCACTACAGAAATTATAGAGCCGAAATAAACAAAGAAACACGGCATTCAGCCGTGTTTCTTCGCTGAGGATAAATAAAGAATCTTTATTTTTTCAGCTTTCTTTAAGGAACTCAAGTTATACTATAGTCATCCTAATAAGTATTACTGAACGTCGTTCGGTAGCGCTCATATGTTCTGGTTTTAAGTCAGACAGTGTATCTTTCTTTTTTCATAAATCTCCCAAACAAGTCTAATCTCACAAGGTTAGGCTTGTTTTTATGAAATAAGCAGAAAGTTTTTCATTAAAAGTAAACGCTTGTGTAAGTAAAATGAAAACGTTAGGCAAAGTCAGTGAAAACGTCTAAAAAACCGTCAATTCATTGACTTTCGTGGAAAATAGGACTAAAATAACAGGGTAAAAATAATTAAAAAGGAGAATTCTACTATGAATCTAACTATCTTAGCCCTCGGTTTGGCCGTTATGGGTGTATCTGTTGGTGAGGGTATCCTCGTTGCCAATATCGCTAAAGCTGCAGCTCGCCAACCTGAGATGTTTAGCAAACTTCAAACATTGAT
>ERZ837590.1606-NODE-1606-length-10947-cov-4.069868_pt1 | contig 10947 bp, 8 predicted proteins | sample MGYA00519573_ERZ837590 | MGnify/ENA primary metagenome ERZ837590 (study PRJEB31850, sample SAMEA3708820) | human gut metagenome | biome: human gut; feature: human-associated habitat; material: faeces | place: China | collected 2014 ... | reverse complement strand
GCTTTCTGCATGGCTCACAAAGTGTGATGCACATCTTGCAGAAAGCCTTTGTAAAGTAGACATTCGCAATCCGCTTCGCTACTTGCTCATGAACGCAGTCGCATCGCTTATCTGCGTTCAAACACGTGCAGGGAACATTTTCCGTTCTGCTTTCATATTTTGTAGTAAAAAAGATATTGAGGTGTTAATATGCCAGAGAATCCAACATCAATGCCGGAACCGTCGGGAGAGAATACGGCGGAGATCGCAGCAGGGAAGAATGACGCAAATGTACCGGAGACACCGGCCGAGCCATTAGGAGGAGTTTTTGTTTATCCGGGAGACGATGATCTTGCGGGGATCCCTGTGCCGCCAATCGCTTCACCGGGCGGAAGACCTGTTTATCCGGGAGATGACGATCTCGCAGGAATCCCAACGACACCGGTCGCGCCGTCTGGCGGTCGCCCTGTCTATCCCGACAATACCATCGGACGCCCGGGCTTTCCGACGATTTCTTTTCCGGTCACATATCCGACGGTCTCAGGAGGAAATTACTACAGCAGAGTCCGGTTTTTAAACGCCAGCACATCAGGCCGGACTCTGGATGTCTATATCGATGGCCGGAATGTCTTTTCCGGTTCCGAATTTGCCACGATTTCTTCTTATATCCGCGTGACGGACGGATTCCACACCGTCACTGTGCGCAGGACCAACGGTCAGATCTATTATCAGCAGACGATTGCCTTTGTGTCAGGTGAGAGACTCACGATGGTGATCTTAGACACGGTATCCGGAGTGTCCCTGACCCGTGTCTCTGACATGGGCTGCACGAACGTTCCGGCAGGTTACGGCTGTCTCCGTGTCGCGAACATGTCCTACGCGGGATCCAGCTACGATGTGCGGACCTTCAACAACCAGACAGCATTTGCGGGGGTCGGATACAAGGAAGTGACGAGCTATAAACAGACATCCAGTGGAACCTATACCTTCTTTGTAACAGGTTCCCAGTATGCAGTTTCGGCATTAGGCGAGCTTCCGGTCCTTGTCCTTTCCTCCATCGTCGGCGTTTCCTGCCCGACCTGCACTGTGGCGAATCCGCTTCTCACCTTCAACGTCAACGTCCGTGCTGGAAGAGCCTACACCTGCTATATTATCGGAAATCCGTGGTCCGGTCTCTTCCGGGCGTATGTCCTCGAGGACTGAAGCGTGTTGCGGCAGGATTGCATTATTTGTAAAAATCGTCTATAATTTGCGTAATAGATAAAAGGAATGTGCCTTACGCATTCCGGCACCGGGAGCAGCCGTGGATAGAATGAGCAGACGGACAGGGGCGGGAAATGCCAGTCTGCTTTTCTTTCCGGATGCTGCCGGAAAGAAAATACAGGTACGGGAAAAAGGAGTATTATGAAGAAAAATTACGAAATGGACATGTGCAGCGGTCCGATCCTCGGAAAACTGCTCACCTTTACGATTCCGCTGATCTTTTCCGGAATCCTGCAGCTTCTGTTCAACGCTGCGGATGTGATCGTTGTGGGACGTTTCGCAGGTAGCCAGTCTCTGGCGGCGGTGGGTTCCACAACGGCGCTGATCAACCTGATGATCAATATCTTTATCGGACTGTCCGTGGGTGTCAATGTCATCGTGGCGAGATATTATGGAGCGAAGCGGGAAAAAGACGTGCAGGATACGATCCACACGGCCATGGCACTCAGCATTGTCAGCGGTCTTTTTCTGATCATTGTGGGTCAGCTTCTCTCGAGGCCAATGCTGGAACTCATGGGAACCCCGGACGATGTGATCGATAAATCTACGATCTATATGCGGATCATCTTTATCGGCATGCCTGCGAATATGATCTACAACTTCGGAAGCGCGATCCTCCGCGCGGTGGGAGACACGAAGCGCCCGCTGTATTTCCTTACGGCGGCGGGCGTGATCAATGTGGTCTTAAACCTCTTTTTTGTGATCATGTTCCGGATGGATGTGGCGGGAGTTGCTCTGGCGACCGCGATCTCTCAGGCGATCTCAGCGTGTCTGGTGATCCTTTGCCTGATGGAGAGCGAGGGCGGTCTGAAGCTTCATTTAAAAGATCTGAAGATCCACCGCTCAAAATTCCGTCAGATCATCCAGGTAGGCCTTCCGGCGGGGATGCAGGGCGCAGTATTTTCTATTTCCAATGTTCTGATTCAGTCCTCTGTCAATTCCTTCGGTTCTGTCGCGATGGCGGGAAATACGACATCCCAGAATATTGAGGGATTCATCTATAACGCCATGAATGCGGTTTATCAGGCAAACTTAAGCTTCACGAGCCAGAACTTCGGCGGGAAAAAGTATTCGAGGATCAACCGGATCATGGTTACCTGCCTCGGCGTTGTGACGGCAGTGGGACTCGGGATGGGAATCCCGGCTTATCTTTGCGGACATGCCCTGATCCGGATCTATTCCTCAGACCCGGAGGTCATTGTATACGGAATGAGAAGACTTGTGGTCTTTGGAACGACATATTTCCTCTGTGGGATCATGGATACGATGGTGGGCAGCATCCGCGGTCTCGGATACTCCGTTATGCCGATGTGCGTCTCCCTTCTGGGAGCGTGTGGACTCCGGATCGTCTGGATCTTTACGGTGTTTCAGGTATACCATAACCTGACAGTGTTATACTTATCTTATCCGTTTACCTGGATCGTCACGGCGACGGCCCATATGATCTGCTTCTATATCGTGAGGAGAAAACTTCCGAGGGAAGATGCGTGATAAACAGCAACGGAAGAATCCGACGAATGCAGATCGGACCAGAAAGGAAACAACAGAATTGAAACGATACAAAAAATACATCACCCCGTATCTCAGTGCCTTCGTGATCGGTCCGCTGATGATGCTCACCGAGGTGGCGGGAGAGGTCATGCTCCCGAAATTTATGTCCATGATCATCAACAACGGTGTCGCAAGTCGGAATGTTGCCTATATCGGAAAGATGGGGACACTGATGGTCCTGACTGTCCTTTTTATGGCGGTGGGTGGGATCCTCGGCGCCTACTTTTCCGCGAAGGCGTCCATCTCCTTTACCAGTGACATGAGAAACGACCTCTTCAGGAAGGTCCAGCAGTTCTCCTTTGAGAATATCGACGACTACAGCATCGGTTCTCTCGTCACAAGGCTCACGAACGATGTCCAGCAGGTTCAGAATGTCCTGATGATGGGGCTCCGCATGGCGCTTAGAGCGCCCGGAATGTTCCTCGGTGCCCTGATCATGGCGTTTATGATGAATCGTCAGCTTGCGGTCATCATCCTCATCGTGATCCCGCTTCTTCTCGCGGCGATCATTCTGATCTTAAAGACCGCATTCCCACGCTTTGGGGAGATGCAGAGGAGACTGGACCGTTTGAATTCCGGGATTCAGGAATCCCTGACGAATGTCCGGGTAGTGAAATCCTTCGTCCGGGAGGATCATGAGATCGAAAAATTCAGTAAATTAAATGACGACTTAAAGGAAAGCAGCCTCCGTGCGCTCCGGATCGTGATCGCCACGATGCCGGTGATGATGTTTGCCATGAACGTGACGACGCTGGCTGTCGTCTGGTATGGAGGAAATATCATCATTGCCGGAAAGATGCCGGTGGGGGATCTCACCGCGTTTACGACGTATATCGTGCAGATCCTGATGTCCCTCATGATGCTTTCCATGGTATTCTTACAGAGCTCCCGCGCCAGCGCGTCCATGAAGCGGATCAATGAGATCTTCGACACAGAGATCGGCTTAAATGATGACAACGCGGAAAATAAGGATAAAAAAGTCACGGAAGGCCGTGTGGAGTTTAAGAATGTAAGCTTTGGCTACAGCGGAGAGAACGGGAGAAAGGATCTCGTTCTGGAAGGGATCTCCTTTACGGCAGAACCGGGACAGACCATCGGGATCATCGGCTCCACGGGAAGCGGAAAGACCTCCCTCGTGCAGCTGATTCCGAGACTCTATGATGTGACCGGAGGAGAAGTCCTTGTCGACGGCGTGAACGTCAAAGAGTACTCTTTAAAACACCTGCGTGAGGGCGTCGGCATGGTTCTCCAGAAAAATGTTCTTTTTTCGGGAACGATCGAGGAAAATCTCCGATGGGGAAATGAGGACGCGCCGATGGAGGATGTCATCCGGTTCTCGGAGAGCGCCCAGGCAGATCCCTTCGTTAAGACATTCAAAAACGGATATGACACCGAGATGGGGCAGGGCGGCGTCAACGTCTCAGGAGGTCAGAAGCAGCGTCTCTGTATTGCGAGAGCACTTTTAAAGCGCCCGAAGATTCTGATCCTGGATGACTCCACCAGTGCTGTTGACACGGCAACGGAGGCGAAAATCCGGGAGAGTCTTTACCATGATCTCAAGGATACCACAAAGATCATCATCGCCCAAAGGATCTCCTCCGTTCAGGAGGCGGATCAGATTCTGGTACTGGAGGACGGAAAGATCATTGGTCACGGAACCCACGAGGAACTTTTAAAGACCTGTGAGGCATACAGCGAGATCTATACGACCCAGATCGGAAATCAGTCCATCAGGGCAGGAGAGGAGGCGGCAGTATGAGCGTCACGAGAGCAGACCGCGAAGCGAGTCTGAAAAAACGATATGCCGGACGCGTGGCAGCCGCACCGAAAAGGAGAGGGATGGGAAGAGGACCGGGACCGGGGGCTCCGAGAGGCGGAGGACGCCCCAAGAGCACGGGAGCGGCCTTAAAGCGCCTGCTTTCCTATCTGAAAGCGGACAGGCTCCGGATGGGGATCGCATTTTTCTGCGTCATTGTAAACACGGTGGCGACACTGACCGGTTCCTATATGCTGCGCCCGATCATCAACCGCTTTATCGCACCGCCGGACGGAAGTCCCGGAGATGTGGCGGGACTTTTTAAAGGGCTGACCATGATGGCGTGCGTCTATCTTCTGGGGGTTATCGCAAATTATCTCCAGTCAAGACTGATGTTAGAGGTTGCCCAGAGCGCCCTTGTGCGGATCCGGACAGACCTCTTTACAAAGATGCAGAAGCTTCCGGTGAGATTTTATGATACAAATTCCAATGGGGATCTGATGAGCCGCTTCACAAACGATGTGGACACCATCGGAAATATGCTGAGCAGTACTCTTGTGCAGCTCTTTTCCGGAACCTTAAGCATCATCGGGACCTTGTTCCTCATGCTCTACACGAACATCTGGCTGACAGCCGTGACCCTGATCATGATCCCGCTCATGCTGCGGGCCGGTGGAGAGGTCGCGAAGCGGAGCCAGAAATACTTCAGCGCCCAGCAGTCGGCTCTCGGTGCTTTAAACGGATACATCGAGGAGACCATCACCGGACAGAAGGTGGTAAAGGTCTTCTGTCATGAGGAGATCGCGGAGGAAGAATTTGATATATTAAACAGGGATCTCCGCGAAAAACAGATCCGCGCCCAATTCCTTGGGGGCATGATGGGACCTGTGATGAACAACTTAAGCCAGGTAAACTATTCCCTGACGGCGTGCATCGGCGGGATCCTCTGTGTGGTGAAAAACTTCGATGTCGGCGGGCTCACGGTATTCCTGAATTTTTCAAGACAGTTCTCAAGGCCGATCAACGAGATCTCCATGCAGGTCTCCAACGTGTTCTCAGCCCTCGCCGGAGCGGAGCGCGTTTTCTCCGTGATGGATGAGGAGCCGGAGGCGGCGGATGATAAGGACGCAGTATCCATGGACGGCATGAGCGGGGAAGTGGTATTAGATCATGTGACCTTCGGTTACAACCCGGATAAGATCATCTTAAAGGATATCAGCCTCTACGCGAGGCCGGGGCAGAAGATCGCCTTCGTGGGTTCCACGGGAGCCGGAAAGACGACGATCACGAACCTCATCAACCGTTTTTACGATATCCAGAGCGGGACCATCACCATCGACGGCGTTGATATCTGCCATATTAAGCGGGACGAGCTGCGCCGCCACATTGCCATGGTGCTTCAGGATACGCATCTGTTTACGGGAACGGTTATGGAAAATATCCGGTACGGACGCCTTGATGCCACCGACGAGGAGGTCGTTCAGGCGGCGAAGATGGCATCTGCCCATTCCTTTATCATGCGTCTTCCAAAGGGCTATGACACGGTTCTGGAGAGCGACGGTGCGAACTTAAGCCAGGGCCAGAGACAGCTTCTTAATATCGCAAGAGCGGCGGTATCCAAGGCGCCGATCCTGATCCTTGATGAAGCGACGAGCTCCGTCGATACGAGAACGGAAAAGCATATCGAGCAGGGCATGGACCGTCTGATGGCAGAACGGACCACTTTCGTGATCGCCCACCGTCTTTCCACAGTGCGGAACGCCAACGCCATCATGGTTCTGGAGAACGGAGAGATCATTGAGCGCGGTGATCATGAAGACCTCCTGAAAGAAAAAGGACGTTATTACCGGTTGTATACGGGAATGGCGGAGCTGAGTTAGGACGATCACAGAAGAAAAAACGGGCAGATGAAGAAATCTGCCCGTTTTTTATGTAACAGGAAATTCCGGGGAATTTCCTGTTACATAAAAAGGCACTGCGTATCGATCATACGCACCCAGACAGGCTTTTTTAAATTTTGTAGCAATTCCATAAGAGACAGCAGAAAAGCGCGGGAGTTAGTTGGTAAAAACTTCATTTTTTAAAGAAATCAGATGTCTGCTTTTGTTCTTTTTTTGATACAAACGCCGAAAACAGCCATTTCCGTTAAAAAGTTAACCGATTTCCAATTGTAGAAAAATTCCAAATATGCTATACTACGATGTGATGGGTACTATGAAATTTTATAGAAAGAAGGTTTGTTAAATGGGTCTGAGCACATTTATAGGCGGCGTTCATCCTTATGAGGGAAAAGAACTGTCCGCAGATAAGCCGATTCAGGTGATCCAGCCGAAGGGTGAGCTGGTTTATCCTCTCTCCCAGCATATCGGTGCTCCGGCGAAACCGCTTGTTGCCAAGGGTGACAAGGTTCTGGTTGGCCAGAAGATCGCTGAAGCAGGCGGCTTCATTTCCGCAAATGTTATCTGTTCCGTATCCGGTACAGTAAAGGGAATCGAACCGCGTCTGGTTGCGAACGGAGCAATCGTACAGTCCATTATCGTTGAGAACGATAACGAGTACACAGCAATCGAAGGTTTTGGCGAAAAACGCGATTACACAAAACTTTCCAAGGAAGAGATCCGGAATATCGTAAAAGAAGCCGGTATCGTAGGTCTCGGCGGCGCAGGTTTCCCGACCAACGTAAAACTTGCACCGAAGGATGACAATGCGATCGATCACATTATCGTAAACGCGGCCGAGTGTGAGCCGTATCTGACAAGTGACTATCGCCTGATGATGGAGCAGCCGGAGAGACTGATCGGCGGCATCAAAGTCATGTTAAGCATGTTCCCGAACGCGAAGGGCGTGATCGGAATCGAGGAGAACAAGCCGGAGGCGATCAAGCTTCTGGAAGGTCTCGTAAAGGATGAGCCGAAGATCTCGGTATGTCCGTTAAAGACAAAGTACCCGCAGGGCGGCGAGCGTTTCCTGATCTACGCTGTAACAGGCGGACGTGAGATCAGCTCCACGATGCTTCCGGCAGATGCAGGATGTATCGTAGATAACGTAGACACCGTTATCTCTATTTACAATGCAGTCTGTGAGAGCATACCGTTAATTCGTAAGATCATTACCGTTACCGGTGATGCGGTTAAGAATCCGCAGAACTTCCAGGTTCCGCTTGGCATGTGCTACCGCGAGATTCTTGAAGCTGCAGGCGGCTTTAAGGAAGAGCCGGAAAAGATGATTTCCGGTGGTCCTATGATGGGACAGGCATTGTTCTCTCTGGATATTCCGGTAATGAAGAACTCCTCCGCACTTACCTGCTTTACAAAAGATCAGGTTGCGGCAAATCCGGAGTCCCCGTGTATCCGCTGCGGACGCTGCATCGACGTATGTCCGGAACATATCGTTCCGCAGATCATGATGGGTGCTGCTGAGAGAAATGATCTTGCCTTATTTGAAAAGTTAAATGGTATGGAGTGCTGCGAATGCGGCTCCTGTACTTTCATCTGCCCTGCACACAGACCGCTGACACAGGCATTCAAAGAGATGCGTAAAGCTGTCATGGCAGCCAGAAGAAAGAAAGCGTAGGAGGTGTGACAAATGAGTAAATTATTAAACGTATCATCATCCCCTCACGTACGCTGCTGTGTTTCCACAAAGAACTTAATGTACGACGTAGCGATCGCAATGCTTCCGGCTACGATCTGGGGCGTGATGCAGTTCGGTATCTATTCCCTTATCGTTGTTGTTGCAACGGTTCTTTCCTGTGTACTCAGTGAATATCTTTTTGAGACATTGATGCACAAGCCGGTTACCATCAGTGACGGCAGTGCTCTTGTTACAGGTATGATCTTAGGCTTAAATATGCCGCCGGCAATTCCGTTATGGATGCCGATCCTTGGCGGTGTATTCGCGATCATTGTCGTAAAACAGCTTTACGGCGGACTTGGTCAGAACTGGATGAACCCGGCTCTGGCAGCAAGATGCTTTATGCTGATCTCCTTTGCACAGGCTATGACAAAGTTCACAGACCCGGTAACAGACGCAGTTGCAAGCGCAACTCCTCTTGCGGCGATCAAAGCCGGTGATACATATGATCTTGCAGCAATGTTTATCGGTAAGATCCCGGGAACTATCGGTGAGGTTTCCGTAATTGCCCTTTTAATCGGTGCGGCATACCTGCTCGTTAAGAAAGTAATTACGATCCGCATCCCGGCAGCATATATCCTTTCCTTTGCAGTATTCGCATTTATCTTTGGCCAGCACAATATCAACTACGTGCTTGCTGAGATCTGCGGCGGCGGACTGATCTTCGGTGCATTCTTCATGGCTACCGACTATGTAACAAGCCCGATCACTGCAAAAGGACAGATCGTATTTGGTATCTGCCTTGGTATTTTAACAGGACTGTTCCGTATCTTCGGAAGCGGTGCAGAGGGCGTTTCTTACGCGATCATCTTCTGCAACATGCTTGTTCCGTTGATTGAGAAGGTAACTCTCCCGACAGCATTCGGAAAAGGGGGTAAGAAAAATGGCAGCAAGTAAGTCTGGATTTATGAAAGATGCCCTGATCCTTTGTGCGATCACCCTGGTTTCCGGTTTATGTCTCGGCGTTGTCTATGATGTGACAAAAGCTCCGATCGAGGCGGCTACCATCGCAGCCAACAACGCAACCTACAAACAGGTCCTTCCGGAGGCAGAGAGCTTCGATGATGTGGAAGGTTCCACAGAAAAGATCGCTGAGACAGCAGACGAGATCGCAAATCTCGGCTTCGGCGGCGTTGCGATCGAGTCCGTTCTCGAGGCAAAGGACGCGAGCGGAGCAGTCGTAGGACATGTGATCAACTCCCTGTCTAACGACTCCTATGGCGGAGCTGTCAAGCTCTCTATCGGCTTTGATGCGGACGGCGCCATCACAGGTGTTGGTATCCGTGAGACAAGCGATACTCCTGGTCTTGGCTTAAAGGCGAAAGATGATGACTACAGAAATCAGTACGTTGGCAAGAACTGCGAGAGCTTAAGCGTAACAAAGTCCGGTTCCGCGTCCGACACTGAGATCAATGCCATCAGCGGTGCCACCATCACATCAAACGCTACAACAAACGCAGTCAATGCAGCTTTATACTATCTGCATAACTGCTTAAACTAGGAGGTGGGCATTCATGAATAAATGCGTAGAACGTTTATATAACGGTATTATCAAGGAAAACCCAACCTTCATCCTGATGTTAGGTATGTGTCCGACTCTTGCGACGACAACATCTGCCATCAATGGTCTCGGCATGGGACTTTCCACAACAGCCGTACTGATGTTTTCCAACCTGCTGATCTCTGCACTGCGTAAGATCATTCCGGACAGAGTCCGTATTCCGGCCTTCATCGTAGTCGTAGCCAGCCTGGTTACAGTCGTACAGCTCTTAATGCAGGGCTACGTTCCGTCCCTGTATGCATCTTTGGGTATTTATATCCCGCTTATCGTTGTTAACTGTATCATCCTTGGCCGTGCAGAGTCATATGCCTGCAAGAACGGTCCGGTTGAATCTTTCTTCGATGGTCTTGGTATGGGACTTGGATTCTCTCTTTCCCTTACCGTCATCGGTATGTGCCGTGAGCTCTTCGGTGCAGGTGCGATCTTCGGACACACCGTTATTCCGGAAGCTTACCACATTTCCATCATCATCCTTGCACCGGGTGCTCTGTTCACTCTGGCTATGCTTTCCGCGATCCAGAACAAGCTCCGTCTTCCATGCGCGACAAACGGCGACGCACCGAAGTCTGACCTTGTATGCGGTGGTAACTGCGCAAGCTGTGCGGGCTGTGTCAGCATGACAAACCATGCTGCTCTCGCTGAGAAGAAGGCAGAGGAAGCGGCAGCTGCAGCGGCAGCAAAGAAGGCAGCGGCAGAGAAGGCTCTCGCAGCTAAGAAGGCAGCTGAGGCTGCAAAAGCGGCAGAGGCAGCTAAGACTGAAGCAGCAGACGCCGGCAAAGAAAATTAAGGAGGAAATGGAGAAATGAAAGAACTTTTATTGATCGCCATCGGTTCTGCCCTGGTGAATAACGTTGTTTTAAGCCAGTTCCTCGGTCTTTGCCCGTTCCTTGGTGTATCCAAGAAAACAGAGACAGCAGCTGGTATGGGCGCTGCAGTCGTATTCGTTATTACGATCGCGTCTGCCTGCACAAGCCTTGTTTATGATTTCGTTCTCGTAAAGCTCCATATCGAGTATTTACAGACGATCGTATTTATCCTTGTAATCGCGGCTCTGGTTCAGTTCGTTGAGATGTTCTTAAAGAAGAACATGGTAAGCCTTTATGAGGCACTCGGCGTATACCTTCCGTTAATTACAACAAACTGTGCGGTTCTCGGTGTTGCGCTGACAAACGTACAGAAGAGCTACAACTTCATTCAGAGTGTC
>ERZ837590.1601-NODE-1601-length-10997-cov-2.848474_pt1 | contig 10997 bp, 9 predicted proteins | sample MGYA00519573_ERZ837590 | MGnify/ENA primary metagenome ERZ837590 (study PRJEB31850, sample SAMEA3708820) | human gut metagenome | biome: human gut; feature: human-associated habitat; material: faeces | place: China | collected 2014 ... | reverse complement strand
CCTATATGCGCAAAAACTATCCGTGGCTCAACGCGCACGATACCCCCAATCTGGAGGCGCTGGCCCAGCGCGGCTCGGTGCTGGTGCATCAGCTCACGGGCATCGTGTTCAACAACACCGACACGATCCTGATCTCCAGCCTGTGCGGTCTGGCGTCGGCCAGTGTGTACACCATTTATATGCTGTTTTTCTCCAACATCGAAAAGCTGTTCTACTCGATCGTCAACAGCATCAGTTTTCGGCTGGGGCAGCTGTTCTATGTGGTGGAGCCGGAAAAGTTCAAGCGGCTGTACCGGCTGTACGATGCCCTTTACCTTTCCGCGGCCTTTGCACTGTTCACGACCGTGGCTGTGTTCCTGATGCCCATCATCGCGCTGTACACGGCGGGCGTGACCGATGCCGAGTACCTTGACACCCGCCTGCTGGTGCTGTTCACGGCGGTGGAGCTGCTGTCCAGTGCAAAGCAGCCGTTGGGGATGCTGCTGAACATCAGCGGCCGCTTTGAAGAGACCCGGCAGCAGGCCCTGATCGAGATGGGCATCAACCTGCTGGTGTCGGTGATGTCGGTGCTGCGGTTCGGCATCGCGGGCTGCCTGTTCGGCGCACCTGTACCGCTATACGGCGTTGATCCTTTTTACCCGGACCGAAGTGCTGGGAGAGTCGCCGGTGGGCGATTTTGTGCGGCTGGGCGTCAACGGGCTGCTCTGCGTTGTGCTGCTGTACCTGCTGGGATTTGACCGCTGCTATGGCGGCGGCTACCTGATGGTGTGCCTGAAGGGTGCGTTGTTCGGGCTGTGGGTGCTGCCGCTGTTCCTTGTGGTGAACGCGGTGCTGGACTGGCGCAATGTGGACACCCTGCGCGGGCTGCTGCACACGCTTACGATCAAAAAAGGAGCGACGGAGGAAAAACACGATGCGGAATGAAGAAACGATGTGCGAGGGCCTGCTCTCGGTCGTGATCCCGGTGTACAACATCCGGGACTATGTGGAGCGCTGTGTCCGCTCGGTGCTGGCGCAGCCGGATGTGCCGTTGGAAGTGCTCATCGTGGATGACGGCAGCACCGATGACAGCGGCGCGGTGTGTGACGCACTGGCGGCGGAGGACAGCCGGGTCACAGTGTTCCACAAGCCCAACGGCGGCCTGTCGGACGCCCGCAATTACGGGCTGTGCCATGCACAGGGCGAGTATATCCTGTTCATGGACGGTGACGACTGGCTGACAGAGAACGTTTGCCCCGACCTGCTGCAGATGGCGCTGCAGACCCGGGCCGATGTGGTCATCGGCAAGGTGCATTTTCTGCGCGAGGAACCGGTGATGACCCGCTGGGAAGAAGCCGTGGAAAAAAACTTCGACTTTCACACAGTTTACACCGGCAAAGAGTATCTTTTGAAATGCCTGCAGACCGGCGGCCTGCGGGTGGAAGTGGGGCGGCATCTGTACCGCACCGATTTTTTGCGGGCGAACGGCCTGCAGTTCTGCAAGGGCATCCTGCACGAGGACGAAGAGTTCACGCCCCGGGTGCTGCTGCAGGCGCAGCGGGTGGTGCTGACCGGGCAGGAGATCTACTATTACGATAACTGCCGCGCCGGTTCCATCACGCACGCGGAAGGGTTGAGCACCCGCCGTGTTCAGGACCGGCTGCGCATCTACGACAGTCTGGCGGAGATCTACCGTACGGTGACCCCGCGGGCGCTGCGCCGCCGCCTGCAGGATGACCTGTGCTGGAAGTATCTGGACTGCGCGGCGCGGTTCGATTGCAGGACCCTGCCGGGCTACCGCCCGCAGCGGCTGCGGATGCTGCAGTTTGCCTGCACGCCCCGCCGCCGGGCCAAGGCAGCGCTGTTTGCCCTCTCGCCGGAGCTGTTCCGGCGGGTGATGAATCATTGACCCATTGACGAGGAAAGGCAGAAGAGCATGGCGCAACATGCAAGAATAAAACGAACGCCCCCGCCGGACGGCGCACGCCGCCGATGGTGGCAGAACCGGCTGCTGCAGCTGCTGGCGGCTTTTGTGCTGCTGTGCGGCGTGGCAGCTGCCGGACTGAAACTGTACACGGATTATACGAATAGTCATTTTCAGGTGACCTTTTACCGGGTGACCTCCAGCCATGTGTCGGAAAAGCTGCGTGTCCTGTTTTTGTCGGACCTGCACCTGCGGGAATACGGCGAGCACAACGAGGAGCTGATCCAGACCGTGCAGGAGCTGGACCCGGACCTGATCCTGCTGGGCGGTGACCTTGTCACCTTCCCGAACCCGGAGTATGAGAATATGCTTTCGCTGTGCCGCAGCCTTGCCGATGTGGCCCCGCTGTACGGGGTGCTGGGCAACCACGAAAGCGAGATGATCTACGGCGGGGTGGATGACCAGCTGGCGGAAAAATTTTCGGAGGCCGGGGTGCAGCTGCTGCGCAATGAGACCCGCACCATCCAGATCGGGGAAAACAACGTGGAGCTCATCGGGCTGGAAGGTGCCCTGAAGGACTTTTACAAATACGGTGCCAGCGACTGTGTGGAGAGCCTGAGCCGCCAGTACGACACCTTCCGCATCTGCATCAACCATGTACCCATGGCCTTTGTGGACTACATGCAGGATGCGCCCTTTGACCTGGCGCTGGCCGGGCACACCCACGGCGGCCTGATCCGCCTGCCGGTGCTGGGGCGGCTGTACACCGCAGAGGAGGGGCTGTTCCCGGAGTATGCGGGCGGCATGTACCGGCTGGACAGCGGGGCACCCCTCATCGTGGGCTGCGGCCTGGGCGACTCCAACCAGATCCCCCGCGTATACAATCCACCGGAGCTGGTTCTGGTGGATGTGAACTGGTACTGAGATGAACGAACTTGAAAGGAGGCCCGGAGACGTGGTGACAAAGATCAAGCAGATCTTCAAACAGGCTGTGCTGCGCTTCTGGAGCCTGCGGGTGCCGTTGATCGTGGTGTGCATCCTGCTCGCGGCACTGCTGTGCACCGCACAATATCAGGACAGCAGCCGGGTGGCCTCGGCCCAGATGACCCTGAACTACTCCGAGGCATCGCATGGGCTCAACCCCAACCACACCCGGTTTACGACTACCGACCTGACCTCCGACGAGGTGCTGCAGAGCACCCTGTACAACGCCGGACTGGAAGGTCAGATGACGGTGGAACAGCTGCGCAAGGCCATTACGGTGGAACCCACCGATGTGACCAACGTGAGCAGCTCGGAAAACTACATCACCACCAGCTGCAGCATCAGCCTGCAGCTGGAAGAACCCTGCCAGCACCTGACCGCAGCCACGCTGCTCCGGATCTTCTGCGGCAGCTACAAGGATTATTTCATGGAGCACTACGGCGAGAACCAGAGCGTGTTCTCCTGCACCATGCCGGATTACTTTGACACCGAGCCGTATCTGCGCCTCAAGAGCCTGACGCTGCGGGCCGACCAGCTGGACCGCTACCTCACGGCCCGTGTCAGCGAGAACAAGAGCTATCAGGACGCCACCACCGGCAACACCTTCCTGAGCCTGTCCAAGCAGATCCAGAACGTGATCAACTACGAGATCCCGCGCATCCAGGCCTATATCCTGCGGGGCGGCCTGTCGGCGGACGTTTCTTCCCTGACGGCCATGCTGCAATACAAGCTGCAGATCGAGCAGCTGGACTATCAGGAGCAGATGGCCTACTACAACTCCGACAATCTGGGCATTGGCCTGTACGATGAGAGCATGAGCGCCATCGTCATGATCCCCACGCTGGACGAGAACCGCGAGTTCTATATGTCCCGCACCAAAACGGCGCTGGACACCATGGCCAGCGACGCCGACGGTGCCCTGGCGGAGGCGACCTCCCATCAGGATGTGATCACCACCACCCAGTATGTGGTGCAGCAAATGCAGACCATGAGCGACCCGGCGGGCCTGACCACGGTGAACGCCATGCTGCAGGAACTGGAAACCACCATGGATCAGATCCAGCAGGCACTGCGGGTGACGGATGCCTCCTATATCATCTATAAGACCCAGAACTACCTGGTATTCAACGATGCGGCCGGCTCCTTTGTGCAGCAGATCGGCCTCAAGCGGGTGATCGTGGAAATGGCAGTCTTTGTGGTGCTGTGCTTCGGCCTGTGCATGGTGCGCACCGCCCGGCAGATCCGGAAGGAGGAACAGCGTTGAAAAAGTTTGATATCCTGCGCTACCTCCGGCGGTTCTTTGCACTGGTGCTGGCCGTGACCATGGCGGGCACAGTGGTGGTGTACTGGTACTGCAAGAACAACCAGACCTACACCGCCAGTGTGAACATCAAGTACCTGCACGACGGCATCAAGGACGGCTTTGCCCCGGACGGCACCGCCATGAACGTGGACGAGATCTATTCTTCCAAGGTCATCTCGCAGGCCATGGAGAGCCTTGGGCTGCAAAGCGGCATCAACCTTGTGCGTTCCCACTGCACAGTGGAAGAGCTGATCCCGGACGACCAGAAGGCCCTGCAGGAAGCTCTCATCGACAAGGGGGAAGAGTCTACCTACTTCCCGGACGAATACAAGGTGACGCTGGTGGTGGACGGCAGCCTGGGTGCGAGTTACGCCCGCCGGGTGCTGGATGCCATCGTCAGCAGCTATTCCACCATCTACACGGAGGAATATGTGGAGCTGCCCCTGACTATGAACCCCTCCAGCGGCCTGCTGAACAGCGGCTACGACTATTACGAGTGCGTGGACGTGCTGTCGTCCGACACCACCGAAGTGCTGAACTATCTGGAGGATAAAAAGACAAACTATCCCAACTTCCGCTCTTCGGTCACGGGTTATTCCTACGAGGACCTGTACGACATCTATAAGATGCTGTACGACTACGAGATCCCGTCGCTGTACGCGAATGTGATGACCGGGCCGCAGGTGCGCAACGCCGACAAGCTGTGCCGCAACCTGACCCAGAGCATCGAGAGCAGCGTGCAGAACGAGCAGGTGTATCAGGAGCGGGAAGCCTACCTCAGCGGCCTGATCCAGAACTACTCGGAGAAGAACCGCGACCTGATCAACTACCATTACCACAACGACGCCAACGACAGCGGCACCGACTACATCCTGAAGAACGTAGAGGCCTACGATGACAACCAAAGCAAGCAGATCACCTACGATTCGCTGATTTTGGAGTATGTGGAGATCGACAAGACCCTGCGCAGCAGCGCCATCCGCCGGGCCTACACCCAGCAGCTGCTGGACACCTTCCAGGCAGCCGGCGGGGTGGGCGGCGATGAGGCCTCCCATGCCGCGATCGAGTCGGAGATCAACAAGTACGAGCAGACGCTGGTGGACTACTACCAGATCGTGAGCCAGACCAGCATGGAGCACAACCGCTCCCTGAGCGCGGACTATCTGCAGACCACCAGCTCCACCAGAGTGTGGCCCAGCATCAACACCAAGCTGTATCTGGCCATCGGCTTTGTATTCTTCTTCCTCGTGGGCTGCGCACTGGCCGTTGTGGTGGGCCGTTCCCGCGACTTTGTGGAATACTTTATGTATGTGGACAAAAAGACCGGTCTGCCCAACCGCGACCGTGTGGATGCCATGATGGCACGGCTGGAAAAGCAGGGCCTGCTGCCCAGCCACTTTACCTGCATGTGCTTCCAGTTTACCAGCCTGAACCATCTCTCGCGGGAGTATGGTTACTCGGTGGGCAACCATGTCCTGCGGGACTTTGCCGGGCTGGTGGCGGCCCTTGGCACCGAGGAGAGTTTCATCGGTTCCAACGGTGCGGGCCAGATCATGGGCTTCTTCCGGGAATGCAACGCCGTCAAGGCGGAGGCCATTCTGGAAGTGCTGGACGAGCAGATCCAGGAGTACAACAGCCTGAACCCGGATTACGCCATCGAGTACAAGGCAGCCAGTGCCACCTCGGATGACGAAAAGGAATTCAACATCCGGGATCTGCTGCGCTGCGCATTCAAGAAGCTGCGGGATGCCAATAAGCCGCAGCCGGAGACCGCACACGAGACGGTGTAAAAAAGATAAGGAGGCGGCAGTCATGCTGCAGAATCAACGGGCCTGCCAGCTCGTCCGTTCCAAAACCGGCTGTGAGCCGCTGGCACTTGCCGTGGCGTGGGGTGCCCGCACGGCGGGCCGTTGTGCCGCCGGGGTGCTGGGAGCCGTGAAGCATCAGCGCTTTTCCGACCAGCAGCTGGAGACCTTTGCCGCCCGCGCGCCGGGCATCTGCCCGAAGCCGGTGTGCGATGCCGGGGAGCCCTGCCCGCTGCCGCCGCAGGACGATGCGGTGGATGTGTCGGTGATCGTGCCGGTGCACAACGGGGAGCGCTTTTTGCGCGCCTGTCTGGACAGCATCCTGCACCAGAACACCACTCGCCGCCTGCAGGTGCTGGCGGTGGAGGACGGCTCCACCGACGGCAGCGGGGCCATTCTGGCCGAGTACGCCCGGCAGGGAGGGGTCACCGTGCTGCACCCGGAGCAGGGCGGCAGCGCGGCCCGCGCCCGCAACACCGGTCTGGCCCGGGCGGTGGGCCGCTGGGTCCTGTTTGTGGATTGCGATGACTGCCTGCTGCCGGACGCAGTGGAGACGCTGCTGGCGGCACAGGCGCGTACCGGGGCGGATATCGTGCAGGGCGGCTGGCAGTATTGCGACGAAGCCGACACCCGCGGTGCGGTGCAGCAGTACGCAGAAGCGTGCTACACTGGCCCCCGGCGGCTGGATGTGGTGGAGCTGCCCGGCACTCCCTGGGGCAAGCTGTACCGCCGGACCCTGTTTGAACGGGTACGGTTCCCCTCCGGGTACACCTGTTTTGAGGATGCCATGATCCATTTCTGGGTCTTTCCGCGGGCGAAGTGCATTGCTTCGACAAAACCTGTGGTATATTTGTGGCGCAAAAATACAATGGGGCTCACCGCGACCTCCCAGAATACGGCCAAAGCATTGCAGGCCTACTGGGTGGCTGAAGAAATGCTGGACGGTGCGGTGCGTCTGGGCCTGCCGCAGGATGCGCTGTTTGCCTGCAACCTGATCCTGCAGCTGGCCAATTACTGCTATGTGTGTGTGGCCGGTCTGCCGGAGGCGGACCGGCAGACGGCCTTTGCCTGCTGCTGCCTGCTGTACCGCCAGCAGTTCCATCCAGCGAAGCTGCCGGACCCCCGGATGCTGCCCTATGCAGTGCGGCTGGCGCAGCGGGCGCTGGAACAGGCGGACTATGGGCTATGGCAGCTGCAGGGCAGACTGTTCCAGCTGATCAACTGACCGGTTTACACCGGCACGGAAAGCGAGGTGGACCGCATGCAGGATGTTTCCAAGATCCTGACCCGGAAATATTACGGCAAAAAAGACCCGTTCCGCAGCCGGGAGTTCCGCCAGCCCCGCTGGATGGAACTGTTGGCGGTGCTGCTGTTCACCGTGTCCGGGCTGGGCGAAGGCAAAAGCATCAATGTGGTGCTGGGCGGTCTGCCCAAGGCGGTGACGCTGGCCTTTGTGGGGCTGGCCGGGCTGGAATTTTTCATCCGGGGCGATTTTGACCGGTTGAAAAAACTGGCCGGGCCGTCCGGGCTGTACATCCTGTATCTGGCGGTGCTTGCCGCCTGGTCCATGTTCATCTGGGTGCGCAACTTCACGGCCTTTGCCTCCATCACCCGCGGCGTGGAAAAGATCCTGTATCAGAGCATCGCCACGGTGGTGGCCATCTGCTGCGTGTACCTGTACGGGCGGTTCAGCATCGACCTGTTCACCATCGGCATCTGCTGCGCAAACCTCTTCATCCTGTTCAGCGAGGTGCCCGCCTATGGTGTGGGCGAGAGCGTGAGCTCCCTGCTCACCAGCATTCTGTCGCTGGGCAACAACACCTATGGCTATGCCGAGCGGCTGGAGATCCACGAGGTGACCTTTCTGGAAGGCATCTTTGTGCTGTACTACCTGTTCTTTTCGCCAAAAGAAACCAAGCAGCAGCGCACCCGCAACTGGGTGCTGGCGGGCTGCTCCTTCTTTTTTGTACTGGCGGGCATGAAGCGCATCCTGCTGCCGGCGCTGGTGGTCTCGGCCTTTTACATCTGGGTGCTGCGCCGCAGCCATGCCAAGGAAAAGCTGATCATGCTTACCGGCGCGGCCTGGGTGACCCTGTTCTGGGTGTACCTGTATCTGGTGCACACCGGTGCCATCTCCCGCATCCTGAACGCTGTGGGCATCAACATGATGGGCCGCGATTACATCTGGAGCCTGGCCAAACCCTATTATCAGTTCTCGCCCACCTTCATCGGGCTGGGGTTCGAGGCGGTGGACGCCATGGTCACCCGCTTTTATGAGATCGGCCTCATTGATGTGGCCTACCCGCTGCACAACGATATCCTCAAGGTGTTCGTGGAACTGGGCTTTCCGGGGCTGTGCTTCTGGTGCGCGTTCCTGTACCTGATCCTGCCCTGGTTCTGGATCAAGCGCTACGGGCCCGAGGCCGGCATCCTGTATTTTGCCATCCTCAACCCGCTGTCCATGACCTACCTCACCGACAACACGGCCTTTTATTTCTGGTGTACCATGGGTCTGCGCATGATCCCGCTGGCGGTCTGCTGCTTTGCAAAGCCGACGAAGGACCCTGCCGTCCCAAAACAGACATGGCAGCCGCCCTCGGCGCAGGAGGTGCAGCGGCGCATCCGGGCACAGTACCGGGAGAAAGGACGTTCTTCATGATCCACATCCTGCAGTCGGTCAGCAACATGGACCGGGGCGGCATCGAGTCGATGCTGATGAACTATTACCGGCATCTGGACCGCACGCGGTTCCAGTTCGATTTTCTGGTCAACAAGAAAAAGCCCGGCTTTTTTGATAACGAGATCCGCGCACTGGGCGGGCGCATCTTCCAGAGCCCGGGCGTAGCCCCGCAGAGCTACCCGGCCTACCTGCGCTCTATGCAGCAGCTGCTGGCCCAGCACCCGGAGATCAAGGTGCTGCACGCCCACAACGAGGCCATGCAGCTTTTTGCGCTGGAAGGCGCTAAAAAGGCGGGCCTGCCGGTGCGCATCGCCCACGCCCACAACACCCGTCTGCCCAAGGACGCCAAGCTGCCGATCAAATGGTTCTGCAAACAGTTCATTCCCGGCGCGGCCACCGATTACTGGGCCTGCGGGCGGGAGGCCGGCATCTACTACTTTGGACAGAGCGCGTGGGATGCCCGGGGCGTGACCCTGCGCAACGCCATCGACCTGGACCGCTTTGGCTACCGGCCGGAGGTGCGGGCAAAGCTGCGGGCAGAATATGGCCTGAACGATAAGCTGGTGGTGGGCTGTGTGGCCCGCCTGATGGCGCAGAAGAACCACACCCGCCTGCTGGACATCTTTGCGGCCCTGAAAAAGGTGCGGCCGGACAGCTGCCTGCTGCTGGTGGGCGAGGGCGAGCTGCGGGCCGAGCTGGAAGCCAAGGCCGCCCGGCTGGGCATTGCGCAGGATGTGAAGTTCCTGGGCGTGCAGAGCGACACCTCCGTCTGGTATCAGGCCATGGATGTGTTCGTGATGCCCTCGCTGTTTGAGGGCCTGCCCGTGGTGGGCATGGAAGCGCAGGCGTCCGGTCTGCCCTGCGTGTTCTCCACCGGCGTCACCGAGGAAGTCCTGCTGCGGCCGGACAGCTGCCGCATTTCGCTGGAACAGCCGGACGAAGCATGGGCCGCAGTGCTGAAGGATGCGGACCGCAATCTGCCCGACCGTGCGCAGGCGGCGGCACAGGTGCGGGATGCCGGGTACGACATCCGGCAGGAGACCCTGCGCCTGCAGCAGCTGTACACCGGCCTGATCGCCGAAAGGGGTGCCGCACATGCCTGAGATCAGTATGATTGTTCCGGTTTATAACGTAGAGCAATATCTCCCGGCGGCACTGGACTCTCTGCGGGCCCAGACCTGCCCGGACTGGGAAGCCATTCTGGTGGACGACGGCTCCCCGGATGGCTGCGGGGCACTGTGTGATGCGGCCGCCCGGCAGGATGCCCGCTTCCGGGTGATCCACCAGAAGAACGCCGGGGTCGGCGCGGCCCGCAATGCCGGGTTGGCTGCAGCCCGCGGCACCTATGTGCAGTTTCTGGACAGTGATGACGCACTGGAGCCCCAGATGGTGGAGGTGCTGTGCCGCACGGCAAAGCAGACGGATGCGGACCTGATTATGTTCGGCGGCTATGAGGAGCACTACGCGGCCGACGGCACCCGTACCGGCTGCACCGACATTGCTCCGGTTCTGGAAGGGGTGTACCGCGGCGACCCTTGCCCGCAGCTGTTCCCGCAGCTGTCGGCCATGTCGCTGGTCACGCGGCAGCTGTTCCGCCGCCGCTGCATCGAAGAGGGCAACTGCCGCTTTACCGATTACAAGATCGCGGAGGACGCGCTGTTTTTCGTGTCCTTTTACCGGCAGCGGCCCCGCTGTGTGGTGGGCATCCCGGACCGGATCTACCGCTATCGTCTGCGGGATGACGGCTCGGCCTCCCAGAGCTACCACCCGGAGCGCCTGACGGATAACTTTTACCTCTCGGACGCGGTGGAAGCCGTGGCAAGGGACTGGGGTCTGAACGACGACCCCGCCTGCCGCCGGGCCGTAAACCACAGCCGGGTGCTGGACCTGCAGCTGGGCATCAAGAATGTCTGCCTGGGGCCGCTGAGCTTCCGGCAGCGCACCGCATGGCTGCGGCAGGCCCTGCGCATCCCGGCGGTACGAGCCGCTGTGCGGGACATGCCCCTGCAGGACGCTCGCAGCCGCAACGACCGCATCAAACTGGCCTTGCTGAAGGTGCGGCTGTGCGCGGTGGTCATTGCCCTGTCCAGCTGGAACAACCGCCGCTGAAAAGACGAAACAACAAAAGCGCCCCTGTGCACCGGATGGGTTCCGTGCACAGGGGCGCTGTATTTTATAAGGAAAAAGCGGGGGCTCAATCGTCGTCGCTGTCCAGCTTGAGCACGGCGGTAAAAGCCTCGCTGGGCAGGGAAACGCTGCCCAGCTGGCGCATCTTCTTTTTGCCTTCCTTCTGCTTTTCCAGCAGCTTCTTTTTGCGGGAGA
>ERZ837590.1598-NODE-1598-length-11030-cov-2.137494_pt1 | contig 11030 bp, 8 predicted proteins | sample MGYA00519573_ERZ837590 | MGnify/ENA primary metagenome ERZ837590 (study PRJEB31850, sample SAMEA3708820) | human gut metagenome | biome: human gut; feature: human-associated habitat; material: faeces | place: China | collected 2014 ... | reverse complement strand
ATCTTCATAGAGTACGGACGACGACGGGTTCACGATCCCCATGTCCATGCCTTTGTTAATCGCATGATACAGGAATACGGAATGCATGGCCTCCCGCACATAATTATTTCCACGGAAAGAGAAGGAAAGATTGCTGACACCGCCGCTCACCTTCGCCCCCGGCAGGTTCTTCTTGATCCATTCCACGGCACGGATAAAGTCAAGTCCGTACCCGTTATGTTCTTCCATACCGGTAGCGATAGCCAGCACATTCGGATCGAAAATAATTCCGTTCGGATCGAAATCGACTTTCTCCCGGAGGAGACGGTAAGCACGTCCGCAAACCTCGATCTTCCGTTCAAACGTGTCTGCCTGCCCCTTTTCATCAAAAGCCATTACGACCGTAGCTGCACCCAACTGTTTGATGCGAGCGGCATGTTGCAGGAAAACCTCTTCTCCTTCTTTCAAAGAAATCGAATTCACAATACTTTTACCCTGCACGCACATCAAACCTTTTTCGATCACCTCCCATTTAGAAGAGTCGATCATCACGGGAACACGGGAAATATCAGGTTCGGATGCGATCAAGTTCAAGAAAGTCGTCATCTCCTTCACGGCATCCAACATTCCGTCATCCATATTGATATCGATCACCTGCGCGCCGTCTTCCACCTGCTTGCGGGCAATTGTCAAAGCCTCTTCATAATTTTCTTCCTTGATCAGGCGCAAGAACTTACGTGAACCAGCCACATTGCATCGTTCGCCGACATTCACGAAATTATTTTCCGGCTTTACTTCCAGCAACTCCAGACCGGACAACCAAAGACAATCGGGCCTCGGAGCCGGTACATGCGGCTTGGCCCCTTTCACCAGTTCGGGATATTTGGCAATATGGGCCGGCGTCGTACCACAACAGCCTCCCAATATATTCACCAGCCCTTCGTCAATAAAAGATTTTACATGAACAGCCATCTTTTCCGGCGTCTCATCATAGGAACCGAAACTGTTCGGCAGACCGGCGTTCGGATAAGCACTTATATAATAGGGAGCATGTTTTGCCAATTCAGCCAGAAAAGGCTTCATATCGGCAGCACCGAAAGAGCAGTTCAGACCGACACTAACAATATTGGTATGTTGCACGGAAGCCAAAAACGCAAGCAATGTCTGCCCCGAAAACGTACGTCCTCCCTGGGCAGATAACGTCAGAGAAAGCATAATTGGTAAATCCTTGCCTTTTTCCTTCAACACAGCCTCGGCGGCTTCCAGTCCGGCTTTCACATTCAGCGTGTCGAAAGTCGTCTCAAACAAAACGATATCCACGCCCCCGTCTACCAAAGCGTCTACCTGTTCTTTATAGGCACTATACAAATCCAAGTAGGTGACAGCACGGTAAGCCGGATCGCTCACGTCAGGGCTCATCGAAGCAGTCTTATTAGTTGGGCCGACAGAACCAGCTACAAAGATCGTGCGATCCGGATGTTCCTTCATAAAGCCATCGGCCACCTCACGCGCCAATTTTCCGGCAGCCAAATTGATATTTCTCACCTGCCCTTGCATGCCGTAATCCTCCATCGAGATAGCATTTGCATTGAAAGTGTTGGTAGCAAAAATATCGGCACCGGCATCCAGATACTGACGGTGGATCGATTTGATCACATCCGGCCGGGTGATACATAACAGGTCGTTATTTCCTTTCAGGTCGCTCATCCAATCGGCAAACTGTTTTCCGCGATAATCTTTCTCGGTCAGTTTAAATCCCTGGACCATCGTACCCATTCCTCCGTCCAGAATCAAAATGCGTTCTTTCAGGAGATTCAAAAATATTTCTTTATCCATAAAGGTTCGTTACCGTTTAAATGCACGATCCATCTCCCGGCGGTCGTCCCGTTCCTTGATAGAGTCGCGTTTGTCATATTCCTTCTTACCTTTGGCAATAGCCACAACGACTTTGGCCAGTCCTTTATCATTAATAAAAAGACGTGTCGGAATAATTGTAAAGCCATTATTGCGGGCAGCGCTTTCAATCTTCCGCAATTCCTTTTTAGTCAGCAACAGCTTGCGGTCACGGCGAGCCGTATGGTTATTGTATGTCCCGTAGAAATATTCTGCCACATACATATTCTTCACCCACAATTCCCCCTTCTCCACAATACAAAACGTATCAACCAGACTCGCCTTTCCCAAGCGTATCGATTTGATCTCCGTACCGGTCAGCACGATCCCTGCCGTAAACGTGTCGAGCAACTCATAATCGAAAGTCGCCCGCTTGTTCTTTATCTGTATGTTATTACTAATCTTCTCTTTCATCTTATTCTCCTATCAAAAACGTAAACCGGGCATCAGCATGGAAAGAATTACCTCGATCAACCAGGGCGTCAGCAAAATCAGACCGGTCGCGGTCCCGACAAACTTCAGGCGTATCTTCTCCTCCACCTGCATATAAGGGCCGGCCCCTTCCCATACGATATAAAATGTATATAACACAAATATACGCAAAAAGAAAAACTCCGGAAGTAACATCAACACGATGTTCAATGCAAACATCAACGAAGACGAATAGCCGACAAAGCGTTGACACAGTTTCATATCCTTCTCCCGTTTGAACCATCCCTGCCAAATCTCATTCAGCAAATAGGAAGCCAGATAAAAGCCGCCGAACGCAGCGACTAATGTCCGGATAGACGACTTCAACGCCAGTTCGACATCAAACTCCTTCCGAGTGAACAGCACGCCTAAAAAAGCAGCAACCGTAACGAATCCGATGAGAGGATACACAAACCGGGATAAAAACTCATCGTCCTTTTCTTCTTTTCTCGTCAGAATATCCCACGCCTTTCCCGGCTGGGAGATGATGGCTACAACCAATTTAAATATCTCTTTATACATTTTTCAATACGCTCGTTTGCTATTTATCATTTTATTTGCCTTTTCCTGTCAAGTCTATTGTAAACACGTCGGAACTTTTCCAGTTTATCGATGCAGAATCCTTCCCGAACGAATATGCATAGTTAATCCGGAACTTCAGTTCATCCGAATGATTCTTTTCCGCCTTTTTCACCAGATCTTCGATATTGAACGCACAAGGAATAATCATCGCCTCGCCTCTTGTCGTGTCCGCCTTGATTCTGATCGTGCGGAGGTAGAGGCTATAAATATTATCGTCTCCCAACAATTTATCCGAATTATAGGACAAAGAGAAACTGTCCACTTGGTTTGCCGGGTGATTGCTTATCTCCGTGAACAGGAACAAATTGCCTCTGATATAAGCGGAACGCGCCTGGAGGGAAGAAAGCAACAGTTCGTCCTTTGCAACAATAGAGGTATCGGTCAACGTATTATAGAAGTTCCAACGATTAACCTCCGAGATCGTATTTTCATAAATAATAGCCTCGGTATAACTGGTATCCGTCCCTGCCCCCATATTGTTTGCGACCCCGTAATCGATGGAATAATCAAACAAAATACATTCTCCGTTTTCCACATTGGCATTCTGGAAGTCTTCCGAAGAGACCACTACGTCCCCCTTGGTATAAATAGCCTTACCAGGTCCGTAACCGGTCACCACTACCCCTGCCTGGTTTGCCATCGTCAATTGGGTGGCCGGGTCTCCCAAACAAGAATTCAACACAACCAAACAAAAGGCCAAAACGCCATATAATACTGTTTTTCTCATTTCCATATACAAATTTGAAGTCGTATTTATCTTCCTCTCTTTATGGAGGAAACGCACAAAGGTACGAAAAAAAGGTTTATACGACAAAAGCCGGAAGATTAATCACACTCATAAAAGGAAAGCATGAATCGAGGCGGAGCTCATCCCACCCACAGATTCATGCCTCTTTTCCTAATTATTATGGCAAAATAATTAAAAACAAGTAAATAGCTACGGGAAACGGAAATAAAGAAAGGCAAAAGCCTACGGCTTCACAGTTCTCTTCCGGCCTATCCTCGAAGCCGTCGAAAAAATATGCGTTGCAGGTCTTCTGACTTACTTCCGGTATGAGCGCCTTCCCAACTCGCGTCAGTGGCATAAAAGAATTGCCCAATCCGTTTTGAAGCTTACAGCAGCGGGACTGTCCGGGATTTGCACCCGATTCCCTTTTAATCCTTTTCCGCAGATTGCGAAGCAGGAACAATGCATGGGACAAATATAAAGATATTTTCCATATATTTCTCATCTTCTTACAGAAAAAAGCTGAAACCGACTCCAGACCCGTTAAGCTTTGCGGTAAGCCTCGACAGCTTCCTGAACGGAGCCGTACATCAACAGCAGATGGCGGGATTGGTTATAGGGAAGATTCAATTCCTCGGCAACCATGCGGGTTCCACGGTCTATAAGTTTCTGATTGGTGAGCTGCATATTGACCATCCGGTTTCCTTTAACCCTACCCAATCGGATCATAACGGAGGTGGAGATCATGTTCAGGATCATTTTCTGCCCCGTGCCGGATTTCATACGGGAACTGCCAGTGACAAACTCCGGCCCGACAATCATTTCGATTGCGATATCGGCCTCCATCGCCATCGGTGAATCTGGATTGCTGGAAATGGAGGCAGTCAGGATGCCCTGTTCACGTGCTTTGCGAAGGGCACCGATCACATAGGGAGTCGTCCCGGAAGCAGCAATGCCGATCACGGTATCCTTCGTATTAACCCGGTGCTCCAACAATTCCTGCCAGCCGCGTTCCTCATCGTCTTCAGCATTCTCCACAGGATTCCGGAGGGCAGTATCGCCACCAGCTATCAAGCCGACAATCAGTGTGGAAGGCATCCCAAACGTCGGGGGGATTTCGGAAGCATCCAAAACTCCCAACCGCCCGCTGGTTCCGGCTCCCAGATAAAAGATCCGTCCGCCCTGCTTCATGCGGGGAACGATCTGCAAAACCAATTCTTCTATTTTGGGGATTGTCTCTCGGACAGCCAACGCCACTTTCTGATCTTCCGTATTGATATCTTCAAGCAAGTCCCGGACGGACTTCCGTTCCAGGTCGTTATAGAGAGAATTCTGTTCCGTTATCTTAATGAATGACATAGCTTATTACAATTTACACGTTGCAAAGCTACTAAAAATATCACATTTACATGTCGGTAAACTTCAAGCAAACAGGCTTACTAACCCGGATGTCTTTTCCCGTATCTTTCAACAAACCGCTTTGCTTGTCTATTTCGTAAACCTGCACGATATGACTATCCCGACAAGCGCAAAGCAGGAACTTGCCGTTGGGGGTGATGACGAAATTACGCGGATGAATACCGGTCAGCTGATAACCAATCTTTGTCAATTGCCCGTTTTCCAGATCGATAGAAAAAATCGCGATACCGTCACCTTTCAGACGGTTAGAGGCATATAGGAAACGACCGTCCGGTGTGATGTGTATATCGGCACTACCGGAGACATGTAACGTATCGGCTTCTACAAACCGGACCGGGGTCAGGTTGCCCTTGTCGTAATACATGAGAGCGACGCGGCCCGAAAGCTCGCTAATCAGGTAAGCCCATTTCCCATTCGGATGAAAAACCGTATGGCGCGGACCTTCTCCCACCGGCAAACTAAAAGAGGCAGGCGTCCCTTCCCGCAAACTCAAGCCTTTATCGGAAGCAACGATCTCGTATTTATAAATCCGGTCCGTTCCCAGATCGTTGGCATACAGATAGTTCTCATCCGGAGAAGCGTACACGCAATGCAGATGCGGGACCGCCTGGCGTTCGGCCCCCGGTCTTCCTCCTTCATACGCATATACTTCAGCCGGTAGCAAAGCTCCATCGGCCGAGATGGAGAAAACACTTATGCTTCCGCCGTTGTAGTTGGCCGTGACAGCCATCCGGTGTTTACTGTCCACCCAGATATAGCAGGGAGCGCTCCCATCCGTATGCTGCTCGTTCAGCAAAGAAAGCGTCCCGGTTTGCTTGTCAAACGAATAGGCACATACTTTTGCGACCGGCACAGCAGTTTCACTTACCGAATAGACAAACTTGCCATCCCGGCTCACTGTCAGATAAGAAGGATCTTGAATGCCCGACAGGCTTTTCACCGGCACAGCCGTCCCTTTCTCCACATCGAAGCGAAACAGATTTATACCAGGGTCTGTAGCACCCGCATACGATCCGACAAACAAAAACAATTCACTATCCTTTTGCATACACGATGTTATTGCCATAATTAACACCCCCGCTAAAAAATACTTTAAATTCGACATACATGCATTATTATTAACCGGGAAACATATTTACTTTCCGCATTTATCTTTCAACCATTCAATACGTTCCGACTGCTGTTCCGGATATGTCCAGTGACCGGTTTCGAGGTAAAGATGCAAGTCCTTCACTCCCGGAATAACATTGTAGGCCGAATACATGGATGTCGGAGGACAAGTCACATCATTATATCCCCAGCTATACCAGCCCGGAGCGTTCACCCGGCGGGCAAAATTCACGACATCAAAGTAAGCGAGCGTTTCCACTTCGTTTGCCACAGGCTGCGCATTCCGGTAGTAATGCGGCCAGCCTCCCGCACGTTTATGCAGATAGCCGGCATAATCGCACAAGGCCGGATAGAAAGCAGCAAGAAACTTGATACGCGGGTCTAGTCCGGCCGTGACAATAGACAAGGCTCCTCCCTGGCTTCCACCGGTCACACCGACTGTATTTCCATCAAACTCAGGCAAAGAATAGAGGAAGTCCACAGCCCGCACGCAACCGAGATAGACCCGTTTGTAGTAATGCGTATCGCGATTATTCTTGTTCATTGCATTATATCCGTTCAATGCTCCAGCAGCCAAGTTGTTATACACTTCCTGCGGCATCGTCACAGGAACACCATGTATTCCAATCTCCAACGTAATGATATCTTCTCCCAAATTGAATCCGTTATAAGGACGTATGCCCGCTCCTGGAACCTGGAGGACCGCCGGATATTTACCAGTTTTCTTCGGTACAATCAGAATGCCATATATACGGGAACCGGGGCGTTCATTCTGGAAACTGACATGATAGACATTCTGCGTAGAAGTGCATCTTTCCGGCAACAAAGTCATCTTGGGATCTAGCGGCTGCTTACGGGCTTCAGCGATCGCACCGGTCCAGAAAGCATCAAAATCTTCCGGATTGACCGTCGTCGGCCGAATCCTCGTTTCATCCACGCCAACTGTCGCCATCCCTTCATACTTCCGTCCGTCCACTTTGGCCGTCACCCTGCAACGCAAGAATCCGGGTTCATTCATCTTCGCTTTCAGTATCGTTTTTCCATCCGCCAAACGAACGTCTTTCTTTACAACCGTCGGAAAATATTCCGGTCCCAACTCATAATCGACAACTACATCTTTCAACAAATTCTCATTCTTGAAAACCTGTACCGTAAACTTGACTTCTTCCTTCGCCTTGCATTTCCAATCGATACGATCAGGCGAAACCACCACATTGACCAACTTCTGGGCTGGTTGTGCCAACACCAACGCACAATTACCCAACATACCCAGAAGCAAACACAATAAGAATAAAGATTTTTTCATGATAAAAACCGAATTAGATAATTTATTATTTATAAAACACAGTGATAGTGGATCAGACCTTGAACCGGACTTTGAACGATCGTTCCTAATCGAAGCTCGAACTCACGAGCAACATCTTTCAATATATCCTGATAATACCAAGCAATGGAGCCTGTCAGATAGACAGGATGCTCCCGGTAATCATACTGCATGACATTGCGGGCAAAGAACGCCCGGAAGCTATTGTTCACCAGATCACGTATTGCAGGTTCTTCTATATGCCGGAGCAAAAAAGGAGACAGGCTTGCCAAAAAACGATTCGGGAAAGACCCTTTATAAACCTTTTCCATAATGATGGCCGGTGTCAAACCGGACTCCGCCCAAAAAGCCTCTTGCAAAGCTGCCGGCAACTGGTTCTTCAACACATCCCCAACCAACAATTTTCCAAGTACGGCGCCACTCCCCTCATCTCCCAAGACAAAGCCCAACGGAGATATGCTCTTGACAATACCCTCATACAGACAGGAGTTGGAACCGGTCCCCAAAATACAAGCAATGCCGGGGCTGTCTCCACAAAGGGCACGGGCGGCTGCCAGCAAATCGCTGCCGACCTCCACCGGGACCGGCAGATAGCGCGTGACAGAACGGCGTATAATCTCGTTCTTTTCCGTGAATGCACATCCGGCACCATAAAAGTAAACGGCCCCGACAGAATCGGACTCCCTTATCCGGGGAATCAGATTGTCCCTTATCTCAGCCGAGATCTCCTCTTCCGTCTGGAAAAAAGGATTAATTCCTCCTGTCCTGATCCGGTCTATCTCCCGATTGCCGGACACAATACTCCAATCCGTTTTCGTGGAACCGCCATCCGCTATCAATATCGTTTTCGCCACCATACAAAGCAAATATATTTAGTTATTTCCTTGTTTCTTCTTCCCGAATTCGGGATCGATCTTCAGGCAGGCCGTGACAAGCAACGTCACCAGGCAACATCCCATCACCCACCAGAAGAAATTCTCGTAACCCATCTGTTCCTGCAACCAGCCGGCCGCCATTCCAGGAAGCATCAGGCCCAAAGCCATAAAAGCCGTACAGATCGCATAATGTGCCGTCTTATGTTCTCCGTCGGAATAATAAATCAGATACAACATATAGGCCGTAAAGCCAAAGCCGTATCCAAACTGTTCGATAAATACGCAAATGTTGACTATCCACAAATTATCAGGCAACGCACTGCTCAAATAAATAAAGACAGCGTCAGGAAGGGAAATTGCCAACGCCATCGGCCAGATCCATTTCTTCAATCCTCCTGCCGAGGCGGCGATACCTCCCAATATTCCGCCCAATGTCAAACCGATCGTACCGATCGTCCCGTACACCAGTCCGATTTCAGCCGTCGAAAGCCCCAAGCCACCCACTTCGCGGGGATCGACCAGGAAAGGCGTTACCAATTTAGTCAACTGGGCTTCCGGAAAACGGTACAACAGCATAAACAGGATCGCGACAAAGGCTTGTTTCTTTTTGAAAAAAGAGGCGAAAGTCGCGAAAAACTCTTTTAAGATTGTGGAAGGAGTCACCGTAGCCGATGGCTTATCCCCTTTCGGCAAAGGAAGTATATACCGGTGATACAGGAACAAAGCCAAAAACAGCCCGCCTAAAATAAAGAATGTAACAGACCAGGCAAGCGGGATATTCCCCGTACTGTTTTCCAGAAATCCGGCAAACATGACCAGCACACCCTGTCCGGCAATAATCGCAATCCGGTAAAAAGTACTCCGGATACCGACGAAGAAAGCCTGTTCATGCGAATCGAGAGCCAGCATGTAAAAGCCGTCCGCCGCAATATCATGTGTGGCGGAACTGAAAGCCAGCAACCAGAATACAGCCAATGAAGCCTGGAAAAAGAACGTCGTCGGGATCGTAAACGCCACTCCGGCAAGTCCTGCCCCGATCAATAACTGCATCGTGGCCACCCACCAGCGTTTAGTCTTCAGCAAATCCACAAAAGGACTCCAAAAAGGTTTGATCACCCAGGGCAGATTCAGCCAACTCGTATAAAGGGCGATATCGGTATTTGAAACTCCCAGGCGCTTATACATAAGGACAGAGACGATCATCACCGCGACATAAGGTATTCCCTGCGCAAAATACAGGGAAGGAACCCAAAACCAAGGAGACCGTACAGATGGCTTATCAGACATAGGCTTATATGATATCATGCTTCATCTCTTATTTTCCGGATGAGCTCATTCTCCTCATCCTCCGTAATACTTACCTCTTCCCAGACCTTTTCGAGGTCTGCAAATGTCACTTTCTTAAAGTCCTTTTCCAAAGGGACGACAAATAAACCGGCCATCTCGACCGTCGCCGGGCTGATGAGAATATTGGCATCTCCCTCGGCATAATAGCAGGATGGACGCAATTCCCGCCGGGGGAAGATACAGGTAATCCAAACATCATCCTCCCTCCAGACCAACAGGTTCATCATTGGTTCGTAATCCTCCGGTCCCATCGGCATCATGTCGTATAACAACTCGAAAACGGCCGCCGCCTCACCCTTATCCCTCGACACTAGGATAAAACAGACCGGAAGGAGATCGACTGAAGCATAGAAACCAGTCCGTTCACTTTCCCAAACGACCTGTTTCGGGAAGTTCGGCCAATTTCTCACAACCGGAAACTCCTCTTTCTTTCCAGCTTGGAAATGCATATGATCCGGAGCGGAAGCACCGCATTTCGGACCATTATAGAACAAGGCATAGTCAGATAAATCCGAAACGATGTCCAGCATATCCTCGTAATAAGGCTTTATCTGTTGCTTTTCATGCCAACGCAGGGGAACGGTCAGATGGTCTTCGAAAATAGGATATGGATTAACCAGTATTTCAAACGCATCATTATACGTCACTCCCTTTTGTTCTTCCGGCCGATGGCAGAAAAAACAGGGGCGCGCCAGCAAGGATGCCTTGTCGATCTTAGCTGCGGAAGAACGAATCCGTTCCGGATTAAATTGAAGAATCGTTGTCCTGTAATCATCCTGGAAATAACGCGTCTGCACATTGGTCAAAGAACCATAATTCTCCCTTGCCAGTTTCCAATCCTGCTTTTGGTCTATCAGCAGGAATTCTATTTCTCGTTCCAAATCATTCATAAGCTTCGTGTTTTCATGGTTGCCGGCAACTTGTCCCGCAACACAAATGTAGTGAAAAAAGAATCCATAGTGAGCAAACAGCCAAAAGACCAAGAAGAAATCATTTGGGCGAATGAGCGTTCAAGGCAATCCGCGCCTGCAATTCCCAAGTACGAATACGGTCTTTGTAGGTATTATGTCCGTTCATTTTCACGACATCGAGCGCGGCATCCGAATTGTCTTCCCAGCGGCGGCAGAGGTAAAGGACATCATAGATGCGCCCGATACGCCAGGTGCGGGAGATTCGCAGCCCCAAAGCATAATCTTCTCCATAGCTTGTATTCGGAAGGTTGATCCTCCGGAGCACAGGTGTATAAAAGGCACGGGGAGCTCCCAGACCGTTGATGCGGAGCGCATTGTTACGTCCGTTTTCA
>ERZ837590.1594-NODE-1594-length-11036-cov-48.687005_pt1 | contig 11036 bp, 9 predicted proteins | sample MGYA00519573_ERZ837590 | MGnify/ENA primary metagenome ERZ837590 (study PRJEB31850, sample SAMEA3708820) | human gut metagenome | biome: human gut; feature: human-associated habitat; material: faeces | place: China | collected 2014 ... | reverse complement strand
TACGAACGTCCTTACATCGGAAGCTACTACTGGTATCCAGATGGATGTTCCGTAGAAGAGCGTCGACGTGAGTGCAGTGCCGTAGGCGACGCCGTCGTACGATTGCTGGATTCGCCCGCATACGCGCATTTCCGCAAGGTACTGATCGGGTTTTCGCAGGGCGGATACCTGTCGTATCGCATGGTTGCGGAACATCCCGATGCGTTCGACAGGGCGATTCTGATGAGCCCATCATTCAAAGGCGAAACCGCTGAGCCTTTGCCCGCGACCGGACGCACGCGATTCGCACTCTGCTACGGCAGCGAAGACCGCACAATTCCTTTAGCCGACCAACAGTGCGCGCACAACAAACTTGCGCAAACCGGCAATCTCACGTATTTCGAATATCCGGGAATAGGCCACGGCATCTGCGATCAGGAAATTCGTGACCTACGCGCCTGGCTGGGATTGTGATATGCGCTGCGTGAGGAGTTCTGCGCATCTGAGACTCCGCACGCGTGCCCATAAACTCATTCTCACCCCCTCGGATTGTCATTGAAACTAACAGTCCCGCACATGCGGAATCATCCCCGCATGTGCGGAGAACACTGGACATAAACAGGGAGAGCGACATCCACGCGGTGGCCGGAACGCTGCAGACACCGATTTCAATCCACGCTCTCCGTGAGGAGAACGACCCGGGCACGCTTCGCTTGACCAAACGGTCCAAAAATTTCAATCCACACTCCCCTTGCGGGGAGCGACGGCACCAACACCTGCAGCGTGCGCGAACTCAAGATTTCAATCCACACTCCCCTTGCGGGGAGCGACCGCCTCCGTGGCCTTCTCGTCACGCTCCTTATGATTTCAATCCACACTCCCCTTGCGGGGAGCGACGCGGCCTTCAGGATGCGTTTGGCTTCGTCCACGGTATTTCAATCCACACTCCCCTTGCGGGGAGCGACTCCGACGAAATACGGACACTATTACGTGGTTGCATTTCAATCCACACTCCCCTTGCGGGGAGCGACCGCGGAGCAGCTCCTACGCCTGCAGACCAATTCATTTCAATCCACACTCCCCTTGCGGGGAGCGACGGGAGTTCGTCGTTTCCAACATTTCGTCCCAACAATTTCAATCCACACTCCCCTTGCGGGGAGCGACCATGCCGGAACCGCTCGTAGGGGATAGGTTGGGAATTTCAATCCACACTCCCCTTGCGGGGAGCGACGTTCCACTTGCCGGTCGCGTGGTCCTTGACCTTTTTATTTCAATCCACACTCCCCTTGCGGGGAGCGACTATTGCCTTGCGTGGCACTCGGAATGCGCACCTATTTCAATCCACACTCCCCTTGCGGGGAGCGACGGAGTTTCGCGTAGGCGTCTGCCCATCCGTCGTTATTTCAATCCACACTCCCCTTGCGGGGAGCGACATGACCGTGCGGTTGGAGCCGTCCTGCGCCTGATAGATTTCAATCCACACTCCCCTTGCGGGGAGCGACTGGCAGTTGGACAACGCCATCGATTTTTATCGGGTATTTCAATCCACACTCCCCTTGCGGGGAGCGACTTTCTCCTACCCCTCGTTCTCCGACATTCAGAAATTTCAATCCACACTCCCCTTGCGGGGAGCGACTACCGTGCCCAATGCCGTGTCGTTGCGTCTGATATTTCAATCCACACTCCCCTTGCGGGGAGCGACGCACGCTCAAACGTGTCAACCCAAAAATCCTTAGTATTTCAATCCACACTCCCCTTGCGGGGAGCGACATAAGCACCCCCGTGAATTCGTCGCGCAAGTACGATTTCAATCCACACTCCCCTTGCGGGGAGCGACCAGCAATCAGCAGACCATGCAGCTAGCCGACATATTTCAATCCACACTCCCCTTGCGGGGAGCGACAGAATCTTATGGCCATGAGCAATTTCACGTATTGATTTCAATCCACACTCCCCTTGCGGGGAGCGACCATGACTTGCACGCCATGTCGGAACCGCTCGTAAGATTTCAATCCACACTCCCCTTGCGGGGAGCGACCGTCCGCAACTGGAACGACAGCGCCACAATCTGATTTCAATCCACACTCCCCTTGCGGGGAGCGACTGGCCGATGATGCTGAGGAAAACGTTCTTGACGTATTTCAATCCACACTCCCCTTGCGGGGAGCGACTTGGACGCTCTACCGTTACATTGATGACGTGAATCTATTTCAATCCACACTCCCCTTGCGGGGAGCGACCGCAGAAATGAGACATTTTTGACCAAATAATGATTCAAGCAAAACCTCATCTCGGCTGATACACATATTACATCAGTTCCCCACCGCCCCAAATACGTCCAAATGCAAAGATCAAACTCTATCTGACTACACTTTTCGATTATCAAACAACAATCCGAAATTACATCAGGGTTCCAGTTTTAATTTCCTCCGCACAAAAAAGGTGCGAACCTACCTGTAACTCATGACTGCTTCAGGGTCGCACTGCATGTCGTTTAGAAGTCATACCATCATGACTCCATCAACGGGAACATGACGTTGAACGCCTAAGTGTTCAATGCGCCGTGAATAGTTCGTTCCCAAATTGTAATATCTCAAACTATCCGTTTTGACATCGATGATGCTCAACAGATCATGCTTAAGCGTGAGATACTCCGCAGAAGTAACGCTACATTCGAAAACGCTATTTTGCACGCGTTGCCCATATTTCATGCAGCTTTTTGCCACTAAACGTAGACGCCTTTTACCAGCGGATGTTTCAGTATTCACATCATATGTCACCACAACAAGCATCAGTCATCTCCTTCATCAGCAGCTTCACGGCCTATCACTTCCACATGAATGGCGGGTAAGCGTCTATATCCCCACGAATAGCTCTTGCCAGCAACAAAGCTTGAACATATGGAATCAAGCCCCACGGCATCTTTTCTCCCAAGAACGGATGAGTAATCACTTCTTGTTTGCGCTTCTGCCAAGCAGCCAATACGGTTTTCCGCCCAGCGTCATTAAGGAATACGCCACCATTCTCTCGCTGCTCAAAATCACCAGCTGAAATACTCCCAAGATTGACCAGAGTTAGCGCAAATCGATCAGCAAGAGCAGGACGAAACTCCTCCATGAGGTCTAAGGCTAAGGACGGTCGACCAGGTCGATCTACATGCAAGAAACCTACATATGGATCAAGCCCCACCCCTTGCAGTGCAGCAAGGCAATCCCCTGTAAGCAAGGAGTAGGAAAACGACAACAGTGCATTCATACGATCAAGTGGTGGCCTGCGACTGCGCTGTTCAAAGAAGAAATCATCTTTTGAGCGGAGAATCAAATCGTCGAATACATAGAAATAATCCTTGGCAGCTAAACCTTCCAGACCTCGGATGGCATCAACATCGTTGCAACCAGACACCTGCTTTAGATATCCAGACAGAGCCTGGCTTTGACCGCTAAGCCTTTTAACATTGACGCGTAAATTATGGTCACGTTTGGTACGTTCCAGCACCCAACGACTGTTGAAAATCTTTCCAATGACAAAAGAACGAGCGAATCTAGCTGAGGAATCTGTATCATCGGCAAAACGGCACTGAGAACGCCGCAGCAACACATTACGATTATTCTCACCGAGAATCGAACAAAGGTATCTGCCTCTCGGCGTATAAAAAGACAATCCCGTGCCGGTCTGCGCACATTGGCCCATTAGCGCAGGAGATGCACCTTTGTAGGAGAAACTCAAAATCTGTTCCAATGAACGCAGTGGAATCTTGGCCAATGCCGTTTTATCACGTTGCACGACAACATTGTCGTTCTCCAATGAGAGATAAGCGTCTTCACTGGTAACAAATAAGGTGTTCAACAATTGCTTCATGACGTTTCCTCATTCACGTAAGCATGTATGTACTGCTCGGCCGATTTTGCTTTTAACAGCTCCGGCAGGCAAATGTCTTTCAACGAACATGCGCTGCATGCCTTCCGCGGCTTTACGCGAGGAGTATGTCCTCTCGAAAACAACTGGTGCATTTCTTGAACCATGGCTACCACTGTGCCACGAAGTTCCTCTGTTAACTCCACTCGTTCACGTCGCCGTGTCCGCTGATAGAACAAGGCTCCTTCAACAATCTCGCATGAAAGCATTTCCTCCAGGCACATGGCTTCAGCGCACAGTTGCAGACGGTCAGCATCCACAGTTTTAGATTGCCCATGCTTGTATTCGATAGGATATGCGCTCCATAGCCCATTCCTGCCCCGTAGAGGAACACCATCATCGGACTGATGGAACTCCACGACATCGCAAGCGCCTGTAATACCAAGATGACGCGAGAACACACGCAGATCTCGCATAATGAGGGTATCTCCACGAGATTCAGACTGCTCGTAATCATGCGCACGCTCATGCTCAAGATGACCGGCAGTGGTGAGATAGTTCTCCTGCCACTGCTGCTCAATATGAATCAACGCCCACTGCCGGCGACAGAATGAAAAGTGCTGGAGGCCAGACAGGGCCAGCCAGTCATCCTCCGGATATTCTGATTGTGTATGCATACAATGCCTCTCTCTTCAACAATTCACGCAATGGGATCACCGGCATATGCGATTCGAAAGCTGGAGATCGTCAAAAACAACGACATGATGCCATTGCGATGACGATCTCCGATTTGCATGGGGAATCACAATGCGTGATCGACCATTTCGGTCAGGCTGACGGATTCCGGAATGGCTTCACGATTCACTCGAACCTCATAATCAGCAAAATCGCGGGGCGCATCCACTTCTGCACGCTTATGGACGTTGATGCTGTCGAACAGCTTCCACGAGGGGGCATCGCCAAGCGCGCTGCTGTGCTTGAATACGTACAACTTGCGAACCGCCATGTTGCCACGCGCCGCAGAGCGATCGAACTCGAACATATTCAGAATCGCTTGCCACAGTACATCGAGGTCTTCATCGCAGAAACCGGTGACGTTCTGAGCGAGCTTGGCGGAGATGTAGCCGTTCATACGGTAGAGGCCATAGGGGATGATGAATTTGTTGCCCATGGTGTTGTTTTTCTCGGCGGCATCCGCTTCCGTGGTAACGGCGATACGGGTGATGGATATCTCCTGAACGCTGATCGGATCGATGGAGCGGGCGAACCCGAGCTGCACCGGACCCCGCACCTGACCGCACGACAGACTACCCTTGACGAATGTGGTCATCACCGCGCCAAAGGTGCGAATGTCAAAGAACTGGTCGCACATATAGTCGCGCAGACGCTGATCCAATTCGGGATCGGTCTTCTTCAGAGCTTTGATTTCTTTGGCGAAGTCCTTGCTTTCAAGGCTGGTGTCGATATGTTCCGCCTTGAGCGCTTCGCTGTCCAACCGATTGAGCGTCTGCCTGTTCTGGATGTAGATTCGCCAAGGGGCCTGCTCGCCCATGACCGTCTGCACATAGTCGCGAATCTTACGCTTGACGCACACATCCGTCGTCAGGCCATTACCGGTTTCTATGTCGACTCGGGGCATGTTGCCGGAGTCCGGGTCGCCGTTGGGATTACCGTCCTTCACCTCAAAGAGGATGGTGAAATCATAACGGTTCTCGATGGGTTTACGGTCAGTCATTGTTCTCTCCCTGTTCGTTGTTGTTCTTGTTGGCTTTGTCGAATCGTTTCTGATTTTCGAAATAATATCCGAGTTGGAATGCGCCGCGTTCCTCCAGGGAAAGACGGGAGGGATAACGGTCCCCCACTCTCCCGGTTAACTCGCCCAGGGCCTTGTCCAACTTGACTTTAAGTCCTTCCGACTTCCAGGTTTTCCGCATGTGCTTCGCCGCGAGATCTCCCAGAATCGGGAAGATGCGGGCCGGAGTCGTGGATGCACTGGTGAAATACTTGTCCTTGATCGTGGTATTGATACCGGGTATGGCGGCCAACTGAATCTGTTCGTAGATGGAGAACATGCGGCCGAGCACATACGGCAGGTAGCCGCTCTCTTCATTGATGTCCATCCGTAGCACCTCCTTGAATTGTGCATTGGTTGTTGCGCGTAGGTAATACGCTTTGATGATCGCCGCCTTATCCGGCGAAATATCATGTTCGGCATTGATCCGACGCTCCACCGCGTTGATCAGAGTCATCGGATACGGCGTGTCTTCAAGTATCGCTTTCATGACGGCACCCGCCATTTGCGGTGACACTTTCGCGGTTTTGCTTTGTGTTCGTATGGTCTGATTCAACAATCTCCATGTAGGCAGGAAGGTCGTCGAATCGTAGACGGGGCGTCGGATGGCGGTATCTCGATAATGCCGATCAATGTTGCGCGCGAACGCCCCGAACGTATCGGTCAGATAGAACCGAACCGAAAGACGTGCCGCATTGGGGGACAGCGCGAGAATATGGAATTGTTCATCCGGGCTGAGGTGAATGTCCTCGTAGTCGTAAGGTTTTCCCTGCGCCAGCGCACGTGTGGCATCCACGACCACTTTTTCACTCAGTCCGCCGGATTGTCCCATATACTGGTCCCACACGTCACGATATGCGTTATCGCCACAACGAGCCCATGATATGACGGTATCGCCTCCAATGCGTTGGACCCGATCACGGTCGGCGAGCAGGGTGTTCAACGCCGTCGTATATTCATAGGCCTCCCGCTTGCTCATCGGAGCGTTCTCATTTTGCTCGGCGCCATGCGAGCAGAATGCCGGGGCATTGAATGATATCACTGACGCACCTGATGGTTGGGCTCCCGCGACACCTTTGATCTTGGGATGGACCTTTTCCGGAACGATGCGTTCGCCGGAAACCAGACTTGAGACCAGTGCCGATTCATCGGCATCGTCCACCCGCCCGTAATAGGCATCCCAGGCCTCTTGTATGCTCGGAAGCTCTCCGACGAATATCGTCCGCCCTCCATCGTCATATTCCAGGGCGAAGTTCATCGTCACCGATGATTTCCATGCCTCGTCCCCCATAAGTCGTTGGGCGGTCTGCCATTGCGGCGCCTTCGAGAAGAAGGCGCATACGGCGGAGGCGGCACGGTCCTTGACGCCATCGAGTATGCGTCGATGCAATTCGCCACACGCTTGGAACGCCTGCGCCGAACGCTTGGCGTTCCCTTTGGTGTCGCAGCCGAGCAGGTACGTGACGTTGTCGCAGAGGAAGTTCGCCACAATCCCTGATGAACGGGGGAAACGAGCCGGCACCGGAATGATATTGACGGGCTTCTTCCCGCTGAAGTCCCCCAATGGTCGGACTCTGACCAAGGTACCGTCATCGTCGATGACCAACCCGTATGGGACGTTGGTGTTGTCATACCCATAGGCCGGAGCTTTATTCTGAGACACCAGAACGGCGTATTCATCGCACAGATCGCTGATGATCATGATCTGACCTCCACGGATTCGACGTCCAACACGCCATCATCCAGTTCGGCGCGGAAGAACAACGGGGCGGGATGAGCCGGATTGCGATAATCAAAGTCGTACAACATGTAGCCCAGGTCCCGATGCCCTTGTTCGAAACCGACGGGATCGCCGGATTCCTGCCATAACTGGAATTCCGCGGGAAATTCCCTCGTGCCGAAATACGGGTGATGGAAGCACTGCCCTTTGGCCGCACGCCGCATGAACATGCTCTGGAATTTCTCCGCCGAATCCGTCGACGACAGTTTCGCCCGGTTGAGCTCGAAATGAGCATCTATCACATATCGGACGTCACGCAGGATAGTGGACGAGCGTTGTTGGATGGATTCAGCGGTATATATGGCGCCGCCATCCCCACGTCCTTCCGCCATCGCTCGTATCTTGCCGATATCGATGACTCTACCGACCTCATTGCGGCGTATGCTGTCGAATCGAATGGGGTTGAGCACGTAAATCCTGTCGATTCGCCAGCGCATGCCCGGATGCCAGAATATGGCTTCCAGTATTCCGCGCGCCGCGGATGGCGTCATGACGTCATAGGTGACGCGCTCCGTTTTGAATTCGCTTCTCGAGAAAAGGGCGTTTTCACCCCATACTTCCAAACGTATTGACATCTTCCCTCCTTTCATCGAGGTGTTTTCGTCGTTGACGACTCCAACATACCACATCATTTAGATAGAGACAAATAAGAAATCAGGTATCTTCAATAGATGCACGACCTGGCTGGTATCATGGTGAGGGCGCTCCACACGCCGTCGAAGAGAGGCACCGCATATTTGTTGATGCCTACGGTCGCTCCCCTCAGGGAGCGTGGATTGAAATTTATTGGTCTCTATCTGCGCGGAGCCGGAACGCCCGTGTGTCCGGTCGCATCCAAGACCGGACACACGGACTCCTCACACGAAGATGCCATCAGCGGTCGCATCGTCCAGCCTCAACCCCAGACGAGCCGAATACAGGTCCATATCACGCAGAACGAAGCAATCCTCTTCGTCGTTCTTTCCCGACCCGACCGTCAATACCGCCCCCACCGACTTCAACTGTTCGAGATGCCGCGGCCATACATTGACCGCGTATCTGCCGAGTTTGCGAAACAGCGTGCGATCCATATCGCCACGCTCCAATCGTTCGCACAAGAGCGACCCCTCACCGGGCAGCGGGATATACACCGGTATGGTTGGCGTATCGATGAGCCTGAACCGTCTGGCAATGTCCGCAAAAGGCCAGTTCGCATCACGCCCGTGCAGCGGCAGGATACGCTTCCGATCAAGCGCATCATTGCCGACGGTCGCGCGGGCGGCACCACCATTTCTCAGACATAGCACCTCCGCGAAATACGCGCGAACCGCCTCATCCGTATTCAGATCAGCATGACGATCGGCCACCGCCCGGAACGCCGCGATGTTCTGACGGAGGAACGGGGCGCAGCCGCCTTCCGTGGAAAACACATGGACCACACTTTCCGACACGGGGCGACGACCTTCGCGATTGCAGCGTCCGGCCGTCTGGATGACGGAATCCAGTCCGGCCTCTTCACGATATGCGACGGGAAAGTCGACATCCACGCCGGCCTCGATCAAGGAGGTGGAAACCACGCGACATGACGCTCCGGCATCAAGGCGATCCCGGATCTCAGCGAACAGTCGCTGCCGATCCGCCGCACACTGCAGCGTGGTCAGGCAGAAACTGCCTTCGGCGTCATCTTCCGCCAGCCGATCATGGAGACACTGGGCTTTGCTACGCGTGTTCACCACACACAGCACCTGCTTGTGGTGTCCCAGTCGCTCTGCAAGTGCATCCAATGCGATATCGCCAAGTCGTTTGATGGTCACACGACGGAACGAGTCCCTATCGTCACGAGTGAATGGCGAAATCTCAGGAACACGCACATGGTCGCCATCGAAGGATTCATCAAACAGTGGCTGCAGCTCCGGTTGCGTGGCGGTGCACAACACCGCTGTGGAGCCGTATCGCTCCACAAGCTCGGCAATCGCCCGTACGCACGGCCTCAGATACGGCACCGGCAACGTCTGCGCCTCGTCGAAGACGATAACAGAATCCGCTATGTTGTGCAGCTTACGGCATCGCGAGGTTGCATTCGAGTACAGGCTTTCAAAGAACTGCACCGCCGTGGTGACCACGATCGGCGCGTTCCAGTTCTCCGCGGCAAGCGCGCGCCTGAGATCCGTTTCATCCATGTCGGACTCGTTCTTGAGTTGGTACGGTGCCTCGGAGTAGTGGGGCAACACGGCGTCCGTTCCAAAAATCGCCTCGAACTGGCCTACCGTCTGATCGATAATCGACGTATACGGAATCACGTAAATGACGCGTCGCAGATTGTTGGTGCGCGCATGTTCGAGGGCGAACGCGATCGAGGAAATGGTTTTGCCGCTGCCAGTGGGGGCAGTAAGCGTATATAGGCCAGTGCCGTATGACGGATCTTTGCCGCAGGCCAGGCATCGTTCAAGCAACTCACAGCGTCTGATATCAATCGGCCGCTTATCGGGTGCGGCAAGATATCCATCGGCCGCCTCCTCCATGATGGCGGCCAGGCGATCGATCCGGGACCGGTCTTCGGCGTCACGCTCGACGGACACCGTCAGCGACGCCTCACGCAGGGCATCGAATGCGGGCACCCGGCCACTCGTCAGGTTCTGCGGACCAAGGTGCTTCTTCAAAGATTCAAGGATGTGATGTTCCGCACGGTCAATACGATTCGAAGTGAAGAATTCGGCATCAAGTCGATCCGCATCCACCAAAGCGGAGAACAGCATGCGCGTCAACATCATGTCGGTGTACAGCGACCATCGCTCGGAACGCTTGCTCGAGGTCATCGGCTTCGCGGATCGAGTCCCATGCAGGAACGCCGACTGCGGAATATCCAGTTGCGCCTCTCCCGCTTGAGCCAGAGCGAGTGGATTGCAATCCCCCGCCCTGCGCGCCCTGTTCATGCGGCTCATGAACGTTGGACCCTCCAGCTCGCCGTAACTGCCGAGATCAGGCAGCCCCGCGTGATGCCCGGCCACCGCCATCGCCGCCAACGGGCATGCATGCCGCATCAACAGCAACGCACCGGCCGTCGAATGATCGACGGGTCCGCAATGATCGGGATTGCGGATTCGCCGCTGGAAAGCATCCGAATATTTGCCCAGATCGTGGACCAGACCAGCCAACAATCCGTCGTCAAGATACCCGAAGCCCTTGGCAAACCCTCCGGCGAGGCAACCGGCCATGGCTAGGTGCTCCGCGCAGGTCTCATACCCGTGATCGCTGGTTCTCGCATAGTACGTCGCACACATTATCGTCACCTCGTCAATCGCTCCGTATCGCAACGCCATCGTCGCAGCGCAAGCATACCACGGAACAAAAAAGTGGTCCCGCCGCTAAACGGCGGGACCACTTCGTGCATTCCACGCGCCCGTGCGCCACGCATCAGGCGCGGTCAGTCCGCCATGGCATCACGCCTTGGCGACCTCCACGCCCAGCTCGGCGCCTTCCTTCACCTCGAAGGAGGAGGCCAGCGTCTCATGGGCGATCAGATCGCGGAACTGCTCGACATCGGCCACATTGGCGGCCGGCACGGTCAGCGTCAGCGCGATGCGGTCGGAGATTTCCAGATCGGCGGCCTTACGGGCGTCCTGCACGGCGCGGATCACGTCGCGGGCGTAG